>JGI25129J35166_1000095_pt1 | contig 36901 bp, 24 predicted proteins | sample ETNvirnome_2_130_FD_35166 | JGI IMG/M metagenome (IMG submission 35166) | reverse complement strand
GGTGGATTCCGGGCCTGTTGCTTTCTGGTGTATGATTTGTGTTTTCCGTAGCTCTCCCATCGCATCGACAATCCCCGTAAACTGTCACGGATGTGATGCCCAGACGAAGACGTTTCCATGGCCAACCCGAATTTCAAACCGGTAAACAGCGACCCTGAGACCAGCCGAATCAAGGTTCCACCTCATTCCGTGGAGGCCGAACAGGCGGTGCTTGGTGGCCTGATGCTGGACAACCGCCGATTTGATGAAATCTCGGAGATCATTTCCGCTGGCGACTTTTATCGCCAGGATCACCGCCTCATTTTTGGTGCTGCCGAGCGACTGGCGGGCGAAAGCGAACCGCTTGATGTTGTCACGCTGACCGAATTCCTGGAGCGTGCCGGTGATATCGAAGACGCGGGTGGGCTTTCCTACCTGGCAGAGCTGGCCGAGAAGACACCCGGTGCCGCCAATATCCGCGCCTATGCCGAGATTGTGCGGGAGCGCTCTATTCTGCGACAACTGGTGCAGGTGTCCGGCGAGATATCCGATTCGGCGTTTAACCCCCAGGGCCGGAACAGCAACGAGATCCTGGATGAAGCCGAGCGTAACGTCTTCCAGATCGCCGAATCGCGGGTCAAGGAAGGCTCTGGCCCCCAGGCCATCAACCCGATTCTCACCAAGGCCCTCAGTCGCATTGAGGAGCTGTTCGAGTCCGGCGAGACTACAACGGGTCTGACCACGGGCTTCAAGGACCTGGACGAGTGGACGTCGGGGATGCAGCCCTCGGATCTGTTGATCGTGGCGGGGCGACCGTCCATGGGTAAAACCACCTTTGCCATGAATATCGTCGAGAACGCCTTGATAAGCACCGGCGCGCCGATTCTGGTGTTCAGTATGGAAATGCCGGCGGATGCGCTGGTCATGCGTATGTTGTCGTCACTAGGGCGTATTGATCAGAGCCGGATTCGTAGCGGTAAGCTTGAAGAGGACGACTGGCCCAGGCTGACATCCGCGGTGAGTCTGCTGAAAGACAAGCCGCTTTATATCGACGACACGCCTGGTCTGAGCCCAACCGAAATGCGTTCCCGGGCTCGTCGTATTGCCCGGGAGAACGAAGGCAAGCTTGGCCTGATCATGGTCGATTACCTCCAGTTGATGCGGGTGCCCGGCAACACCGAGGGCCGGACCGCCGAGATTTCCGAGATCTCCCGGTCCCTGAAAGGGATCGCCAAGGAGCTCAGCTGCCCGGTCGTGGCGCTTTCGCAGCTGAACCGGAGCCTGGAGCAGCGGCCGAACAAGCGCCCGGTCAACTCGGACCTGCGGGAATCCGGTGCGATCGAGCAAGACGCGGACGTCATCATGTTTGTCTATCGGGATGAGGTCTACAACGAAGACACCTCCGACAAGGGCATTGCCGAAATCATCATCGGTAAGCAACGTAACGGCCCCATTGGCACTGTGCGACTGGCCTTCATCGGCAAGTACACCAAGTTCGAGGATCTGGCCCACGGCGATTACGGCGGGGATTATTAATGCCACGGAAGACCCTTGCCCGTATTGATACCCGTGCACTCCGCCACAACTATCGCCTCGCCTGTCGGCTGGCCAGCCCGGCCCGGGCGATGGCCGTTATCAAGGCCGATGGCTATGGCCATGGCATCCGTGAAGTCGCACGGGCCCTGGCGAGCGATGCACCCAAATTTGCCGTTGCCTGTCTGGAAGAAGCCCTGGCGATCCGTGAGGCCGGTGTTGACCATCCTGTGGTGTTGTTGCAGGGCATGCACAGTGCCGAGGACGTCGCGATGTGTGTTCGCGAAGGTTTTGAAGTGGTGGTCCACAGTCATTATCAGTTGGACTGGCTGGAGCAGGCTGGTGGGACGCCGACGGTCTGGGTAAAAGTGAATACCGGCATGAATCGGCTTGGTTTCGCGCCGAGCGCACTGGCCGATGTTATGGCACGACTGGGTACCATTGCCGCGGCGGAGAAGGTGGCGGGTTTCGTAACGCACTTTGCCTGTGCGGACGATATCTCCAGCGATGACACGGACCAGCAGACGCGAATATTCAGTGAAGCCGTGGTGGACTGGCCAAAACTTGAGAAAAGCGCGTCCAATTCCGCCGCCCATTTTCTTCCTGCCCAGCCGTCGTTCGACTGGACCCGTCCCGGCATCATGCTTTACGGCGCCTCCCCGACCTTGGGCAAGACTGGCCCGGAGCTGGGACTGGAAGCGGTAATGACACTGGAAGCCCCTTTAACCGCCGTGCGAACGCTACAACCGGGAGAGTCCGTGGGCTATGGCTACAGCTGGACCGCGACTCAGGAAACACGAATGGGGATTGTGGCCATTGGCTATGGTGATGGCTATCCTCGCCATGCCGGCACGGGCACTCCGGCGTGGGTCGGCGGTAACCGCATACGCCTGATTGGCAGGGTGTCCATGGACATGCTGGCCGTGGACCTGAAGGGCGCCCCTGACGCCTGTCCTGGCGACTCTGTGGAGCTCTGGGGGCGGCATGTCAGTGTGGATGAAGTGGCGCAACACGCCGGTACCATTGGCTACGAACTGCTAACGGGTATTACAGCCCGGGTGCCCAGGCTGTACGAGGATTCGGGCAACACCGCAGCAGGGTAGGTGATCAGGAAGCGGGTTCCGGCTCGTGGATGATTTCCTCGATGAAGTCGAGAATCGCGGCCAGGCTGCGGTCGTCCAGTTTCTTCAGGACTTTGTGGACGACCATCTTGCTGCCTTTGAGCATGCTGCCGATGCCCATTCTGGCCATACCCATCAGCATGCTGCTGGCATTCAGCCGGCGCAGGGGTTCCAGGAAAAAGAAATCCAGACCGTTGTCGGTCATCTCGACAATCAGTTCGAACAGTTTGTCGATGGCTATCTTGTCCGCCTTTCCCCGCTCCCGGAGCTCATTGACGGTATAAAGTGCGCGGGTGCGGAGCTCATCCGGAATGGGGGCAACGATATGGCTTTGTTGTTTCAGCATGTAGGATCCTGTTGTTGTATGCTCGTCAGGTCTGCTCAGTACTCCGACACGTATTCTATGGGGTGTACACCGCGTGCCATTGGCTCGAACGGTATCGGGTGCCCGTCATATCAGTGATATCCCGTGCACGCGTTCCAACAAGCTGTGGGAACGATTACAGTGTGGTAAAGACTTACAGCAGCATACCGATAAAGTGGCAACGGTATTGTTACCCGTTGCGAAGATAGAAACCGGAGGCGATGAGCGCTCGTGCACGTTCTTGTTGTTCATGATTATGGCCCATTGGGGCGGGTATTGCTGGAGCGTTTAAGGAATACCTCGCTCCATGTCAGCCCGTTGCTGATCAGCGAGCTTGAAACCGCGGATCTTTCGGCGCTGGAAGGCTGGGTTCCCGACGACACTGATCTGATCGTGAACGCGCTTTGGCTTGCGGACCCTGAAAGTGCGGAAAAGAACCCCGAGTTGGCCCACAAGGCGTCGTTTTCGTTGCCTGTGGCACTGGCTGAGCACGCCTGTGAGCACAATATCGCGTTGTTGCAGTTGTCGTCTTCCTACGTGTTCGACGGCCGAAAGCAGAGTGCCTATATTGCCTCCAATCCCGGTCAGCCCTGTAACGAGCTGGGTAACTGGCAGTGGGAATGCGAACAGGCGCTGAGAACGTTGTTGCCGCGGCATATCATTCTGAGGACGGGCTGGAGCCTGGGGCGCTTTGTCCGCAAGGTGCAGTCCGTTGCCGCAGGGTCCGACACCATCAAGTTACCCGGTAAATGCCGTGGCCAACCTGTGACTGTCAGTGATCTTGCCCGGGTGATTACCGCGATTGTGCAGCAGATAGACTGTGGTGCGGAGGTGTGGGGCACCTATCAGTATGCCGGTGCGGAAGATATCTCTCTCTATGAGCTGGGGCTTGCAATCACCGGTTTGAGGGGTATTCCCGATGGTATCCGGGTGGTGGATGAAACGCCCGCATGGGCAACCCTGGAGCCCGCGAACGCCACCATGATCTGCACCAAGATCCGCAACACCTTTGGCGTCAAGCAGCTCCCGTGGCGTTCGGGGTTGGCCGAGGAGCTGGAGCTACTGTCCCTGAACGGCGGCAAGGAACTCACGGACGAGCCCACAAGCTAGGCTCGTCAGGAAGTCAGGCTTTTCCGAATACCAGCGAGGCATTGGTGCCGCCGAACCCGAAGCTGTTGGACATCACTGTATTCAGTGGCGCCGCTTTGGAATCAGGCCCCACAACCGGCATTCCGGCAATGGTGTCATCCAGGTTTGTCAGGTTTTTAGTGCCCGCAATAAATCCGTTCTGCAGCATGATCAGGGAATAGATCGCTTCATGAACACCCGATGCGCCTAAAGAGTGGCCGGATAGCGACTTTGTGGACGAAATCTGCGGCACTTTATCACCGAAGACGTTCCGTACCGCCTTCATCTCCGCCACATCGCCTACCGGCGTGCTGGTGCCATGCGCATTGATGTAGTCCACCGGTGTTTCAACCGTGGACAGCGCCTGTTGCATGCAACGCATGGCGCCCTCGCCAGAGGGGGCGACCATGTCGTGTCCGTCGGACGTGGCGCCATAACCGGTCAGCTCGGCAATAATGGGGGCACCGCGCTTGAGGGCATGCTCAAGCTCTTCCATTACCACCATGCCGCCACCGCCTGCGATAACGAATCCGTCACGACCGGCGTCGAAGGGCCTGGATGCGGTTTCCGGGGCATCGTTATACTTGGTGGACAAGGCGCCCATGGCGTCGAACAACATGGTCAGGCTCCAGTCTTCTTCCTCACCACCGCCGGCGAATACGATGTCCTGCTTGCCGGACTGGATCTGCTCCGCGGCGTGGCCAATACAGTGGGCGCTGGTGGCGCAGGCAGACGACATGGAGTAGTTCACACCGCGAATTTTGAACGCGGTGGCCAGGCAGGCCGACACGGTACTGGTCATGATCCGTGGCACCATGTAGGGCCCGATGCGTTTGACACCTTTTTCACGCATGATGTCGACGGCCTCCACTTGGCTGGCACTGGACGCGCCGCCGGAGCCGGCAATCAGGCCGGTACGGTCATTGGAGACCAGATCGTCTGTCAATCGTGAGGACGCAATGGCCTGCTCCATGGCAAGGTAGCTGTACATCGCCGACTGGCCCATGAAGCGTCGGGTTTTACGGTCGATGACCGACGTATCCACATCAACAGAACCTGCCACCTGGCTGCGGAAGCCCATGTCACGATAGGTTTCATTGAACCGGATGCCCGATTTGCCGGCCTTGAGGCTTTCCAGCACCGCATCCGTGGAGTTGCCGAGGCAGGAAACAATGCCCATTCCGGTAACTACAACCCGTCTCATACTTTCCTCCTTAGCAGGGCCTGCACCGCGAACCGGGCCGGTCCCCTCTGTCTCTGACTATAACCATCAGTCTAGGCGCTTTGGCGCTGCGGCGATATTTGACCTTGGTAAGGTGCAAGAAGAGGCCAGGCGAGCCGGCATAGCCGTTACGTACAAGGCGGCGATCATGGACGTTGGTAAGATGGCGTTTATCAACAATAACCCGAGGGAGATTCACCGTGCGTTCACTGTCTCAATTTCTGCATGACTACGGCGATAGCCATCAGAACACCGTCAACCAGTGGGTCCATATTGCCTGCGTTCCGGCAATCCTGATATCAACACTGGGATTGTTCTGGCTGATACCGGTAGGCAGTTGGCTTGGCCTTTCTGGCTCTGGGGCCTATTGGGTCAACGGCGCCACGATTCTCGCGGGCTTGTCGGGTATCGTTTATCTGCGCTTGTCGCTTTGGGTGTTCGTATTGATGGCGGGCTGGTTTGTACTGTCTTTGTGGGCCATACAGAGTGTGCTGGCCAGTGGTCTGTCCCTGTTCTGGACCAGTCTTGTGGTCTGGATCGTTGCCTGGGCGGTCCAGGTGGTCGGCCATAAAATTGAAGGCAAGAAGCCGTCGTTCGTGGAAGACCTTGTGTTCCTGCTGATCGGGCCGATCTTCGTTAGCATCGAGCTTGCGGCGAAGCTGGGAATACCGGTGCCTCATGCCCAAGGTGGCCATAACGGTGGGCGCCAGCCTCAGAGTCACTGAAACAAGGCTGCTTGAGGTATGCTTGCAGGGAAATGCAGAGTTGAGTGACACCATGCAGGCACCGCCCTTCAAAACACCAACCAGCGATCAGAGCCACAAGGGCACCGTGTTTTTGTGGCAGGATCACTGGCAGGTACTCGGGCAATTGATGCCCAACCGCTCCCACCGCCACATAAGCGCTTCTTTGCTGGTGGGGCTCGACCGTCCCTTTCGGCTGGCTGTGGACGGTGAATGGCGGGAAACCCGCGCCGCCATCGTCGCCCCTGACGTTCCCCAGGCACTGGAGCCTGGGGAGGCCAGAATCTGGAGCGTCCAGCTCGACCCCGACAGCGTTTACTGGCGGTCCCTGAAATCTGTTACGGCAGGCATGGCCTCCACGGATCTTTCGTTGACCGGTGTGGATCTGCCTGACCCCGGGGAGACAGGCTGCGAGGCCATGGCCGGCGCGCTGGCAAAAGTAATCTCCCGGAGCGGGCACGCGCCCGTTGCGCTGGACGACCGTATAGCGGCCATTTGCGGGAAGCTGAGGGCAGAACTGCCGGAACGCCTGGAACTGAACTCTCTGGCTCAAAGTGTCGGGCTGTCCTCGTCACGGCTGACGCATCTGTTTCGCCAGGAAACGGGCGTGCCGCTGCGCCGCTTTCTCCTGCACCTGAAGATCAACCGGGCATTGGCGTTCTGGAAACCGGGTATATCCGTCTCCCGGTTGGCGACAGAGGCCGGGTTCTACGACCAGCCCCATCTGGTTCGCACGGCACGTGATATGTTCGACGCACTGCCGTCCGCCTATGTGGCGGCGGGATGGTTCAACGTATGCCGTTGTGGTCTCGATGATCAGGCTTTGTCGGATTTCTCGCGTTGACGTTCAGCCTCTTCCCGGGCTTCCTGCTCGACCATGGCGGGCGTCTCCAGCGAAATTCGCCCGAGCTTCCCGGAGCGGAATTCGTTAAGCAGTATTTCCGACACCTTGTGCAGGTCCGGAACCCCACCTCTCCCCAGGAACCGTCGTTTTTCCGCGATGCCGTCCATCAGTGCCAGGCCGTCCCGGGGCCTTTCTTCAAACCCGTAGCGCGCCATTGCCAGTTCGGGATACGCGTCCAGCAGGTAATCCGCCTCGAATAACGCCACGTCCTCAAACTCAATCACCGCACTGCGAATGGCGCCACTAATAGCCAGGCGGTATCCGCAGGCTTCCGGAGACAGCTTGGGCCAGAGAAACCCCGGTGTGTCATAGAGCAGAACGTTGTCTGGCAGTTTGATGGCCTGCTGCGCCCGGGTCACTGCGGGCTCATTTCCAGTCTTGGCCGCCGGCCGGCCCGCCATGGTATTGATCAGCGTGGACTTCCCGACATTGGGGATGCCCAGGATCATCACCCGCAGCGCCCGTTTCTGGCGATCATGATCCGGCGTCATTTCACCGGCCAGTCGCAGGATGTCGAGGGCTTCCGCGCGCTGGTTGTGGGTCATGGTGATGGCCCGAACGCCACGTTCCTTTTCCAGCCAGCCGAGCCATTGTTCGGTAATGGCCGGGTCAGCCAGGTCTCGCTTGTTAAGCACCTTGATGACGGGCGTATCGCCGCGCAGGGCAGGGACCAGCGGATTTTCGCTGCTGAACGGCAGGCGCGCGTCCACGACCTCGATAATGAGATCCATCTGGGGCATTACCTTTTTGATTTCCTTGCGGGCCTTGTGCATGTGCCCTGGAAACCAGTTAATGGCCATGGTTGATACTCCTGAAGTGGCTGAACGGCGCCATTATGGACGGGAATGACTAAATTTTCACATTTCTCTCAACCCGCCCATGGTGGGAGCTGAGGCATGTGAGGGTGTGAAGTATGTACAAAAAGAAGGGGGTTCGGGGTGAAATACCCGGTTGTTTTGATTTAGGGTGTAGGGCTCGAAAACCCAAAGCGACTTAAATAATCGATTAGTGGAGATTTCTATGAAGCTCGTGAAACTGTTCGGAATTGCCCTGATTGCTATCGGGCTGTCTTCTCCGGCGATGGCGCAGCAATCTGGCGGGCAGCCGGACCAGGTTGATCAGCTGGCTCAGATGGTTGGCTTGAGTGAAGACCAGCAGAAAGAAATTCGCGGCATCATTGAAGAGATGCAGGCTGAGATTCAGGAGCTTCAGGGCGAAGCCCAGCAACTGCAGCAGCAGATCCAGGCTCAGATCAAGCCGGATTACGACGAAGACGCGATTCGTGACAACGCCGAGAAGCTGGGTGATGTAACTGGCGAGATGACGGCCATGTCTACCCTGATGCAGGCGAAGGTTGATGCGGTGTTCACCCAGGAGCAGCGTGATGAACTGAACAAGCGTATGCAGCAAATGCAGCAGCAGATGCAACAGCAGCGTCAGATGCAGCAGGGCATGCAGTAAGCACCAATAGCTCGTACTGCTGCCTTCCGGGTTAACGCCCGGGGCCTGAAAGAACCGCCTTTGCCTCTGGCTTGGGCGGTTTTTTTGTGACTGTAGCCTGCTGGTTGGGAGTCAGGTCGCGGCGGGAAGGGCCTACATCGGTGCGACAATCACCAAATTGTGAAGGCTAGGAGAGTGTTACTCACAATTCAGCCCCGAACGGCTTAACCAGCACAATAAGCCGAGGCAACAACGTAAGCGCCCCCACCAGTGCCATGAACATGGCAAAGCCGGTAAACAACCCGAAGTAGATGGTCGGAATAAAGTTCGACAGCACCAGGATCGAAAAGCCGGTAATAATCGTCAGCGAGGTAAAGAACATCGCCTGTCCGATACTGCGGTGGCAGCGGTGCATGGTGGCGAGGTAGTCGCCGTCTTTCTCGAATTCCGTCTTGAAACGGTGGATGTAGTGAATGGTATCGTCCACTGCGATCCCCACCGTGATGGCCGCCACCGTGATCGTCATCATATCCAGCGGAATCCCCAGCCAGCCCATCAGGCCCAGCACCGAACCCGCCGCGATCAGGTTCGGGGCCATGCCGATCAGCGCCAGCTTTATCGACCGGAACAGGATCAGGAACATCACCATGATGGCCAGGAAGACAATGCCGATGGTCTTGATCTGCGAATCGAACAGGCTTTGCAGCATGTTGTTGTACATCACCGTCATGCCCGTAAGCTTCACCTGATCGTCCTCAAAGCCCATTTCTTCGGTGAGGTGAGTGCGTATGCGGTCCAGCAATGCCTGCCGGCGCAGGTCAGGGGAAGTCTCCAGAATGCGGATACTGAAGCGGGCCTGGTCATGCTCTTCGCTGATGTAGGGGGTCAGAAGAATGTCCTTCAGACCGTCCGGCACCGCCGAGGGGACGAACGCCAGTTCCAGGGCATTCAGGGCCTCGCCACCGTTAACCTGGGCAAGGATGTCCAGGGTGGTGTCGATGGACATGACCTTGCCGGTCTCTGGCAGGCTGTCCAGGTAGTCGTGAACCTTACCCAGGCGGTCCATCTTCTGATAGGTGAACCAGGTGTCCCGGTATTCCTCGGCACCCTCGCAGTCCTCCACAAACGGATCGCAATCACTGGCAAAGGGGTCGCCGCCGGCTTCGCTTTCGGGTGGTTTCTCGTCTGTGATTACCACATCCAGTGGGGTCGTGCCTCCCAGACGGTCATCAATGGTGATCATGCCCTGGTGGATTTCGGTGCTGGACTTGAAGTAGTCGATGAAGCTGTTTTCCACCGTCAGGCGGTTTAGGCCGATGACGCAGAGCACCGCGAGGATGGCGGAGCCGACTAGTACGGTTTTGCCGTAGTGCTCGGTAAACCGCGCAAACCAATCGGTAAAGGGAATTCGGTTGGAGCGAACCCGGTCGTCCACCGGCGGTGGCAGCAGTGCCAGCAGGGCCGGGAAGATGATAAATGTGATGAGGAAGGCCACGGTCAGGCCGATGGTCATCATCCAGCCAAAATCGATCACCGGGCGGATACCGCTGAACGTAAGCGAGCCGAAAGCAACAATGGTGGTGATGGCCATGTAGAAGCAGGGTTTGATCATCGCCAGCAAGGTGTGCCGCAGCGTATCCCGTGATTCGGCTTCAGGGTCGTCGTGCTGGAACTCCCGATAGCGAACGATCAGGTGGATGGTCAGCGAGAGGGTCATGATCAGCAGCAACGACACGAAATTGGATGAGATCACCGTGACTGGCCATTGCGCCCAGCTCAGATAGCCGATCACCAGCCACACCGTAAAGCTGCAGCACAACAGTGGTACCAGCACCCAGCGCCACTGGCGGAAAATGATTGCCAGGGTCAACAGCAGGAAGATCAGCACACCAACACCGAAGGTGGACAGGTCGTTCTGGATGAAACGGATCATGTCGGCAACGATCATGGGTACGCCGCCCAGGTAGATCTCGGCGCGGTCACGGTAGCTGTCGAGGATGTCCCTGACCCGTTTGATGGTGCGGTCCCTTTCCTCGCCCTGGGCCTCGGTGAACTCGATGAATGCCTGGCTGACGGTTTCCAGTCTTTGCTGTTCTTCTGCCGAGGCTTGGCCGCTCTGCACTTTATCCCGCAGCTCGTTGCGCTCCCGGAGCAGTTCAAAATAGCGCTCGGGAGTGGGCAGGTTCACCTGTATCGCAGTGGTGCGCGCGTCTTCGCTGATCAGCAGGTTCGGGTAGAGCGGATTGTTGAGTAGCGCTTTTTTGGCGGTGTCCGGCGCAACGTCATCCTCGTCAATGGTCTGGATTTCTGAGTCGACGGTGTCCAGGGTCAGGTCCGGGCTGTGGAGCAGGGGGACGTTGAGGATGCTGTTGGTGGAGCTGACATTCTCCAGGGCTGCGAGCTCATCTCGCAACGACGCCAGCAACGCCAGGCCCTCGTTGCTGAACAATTCCTGGTCCGGCGTGTAGGTGACAACGAGAAAATCGTCAGAGGTGGTGAAGCGGCGATTCACTTCCCGGTACTGCTCCAGGGAGCGATCATCCTCAAGAACCAGCGACTCGGCCGAGGCATCCAGGCGGAACTGGTCCAGCCGCAGGCTGGCGATCAACAGCAGGGCGCCAAACAGCAGAAGTACCAGAACAGGACGGGGGAAAATCAGCCGGTCATAGAAAGATCGAAGCCAGGACATCGTAAGAATTACCCTACACAGTGAAAGCGAGTGCAGAGTGTGCCACAAACTGTCCGTCGACGGTGCCCCTGTTTGAGGTCTATTCCAGGGAATTGATCAGTGGTTCAGTCTACCGCTTTGACCGGAATCTGCTGGGCGTTGGAGGAAGCAGGTACGTCTGGCACCGCAAGGCCCAGGTTGTTCTTTTCGAACACGCGATCGGCACGGTAGCTGGAGCGCACCATGGGGCCCGACGGCACTTCCATGAAACCTTTTTCCAGGCCAATCTCGCGGTAGCGATTGAAGTCGTCCGGGGTTACGTACTTTTCCACCGGCAAGTGGTTCTGAGTGGGGCGCAGATACTGGCCCAGGGTCAGTATGTCGACGCCGATAGCCCGCAGGTCGTCCATGGTTTCGAGGATTTCCTCTTCGGTTTCACCGAGGCCCAGCATCAGGCTGGTCTTGGTGAGCACGTCCGGACGGTATTGCTTGGCGTGCGCCAGTACGCTGAGGGTTTTCTCGTAGCCGGCGCGGGGGTCCCGCACGCGAGTGGTCAGGCGCTTCACGGTTTCCACGTTCTGTGCGAAAACGTCCAGGCCCGAGTCCACGACCTTCTCAACGTGCGCCATGACGGCGTCAAAGTCAGGTGTCAGGGCTTCCACTGCGACATGGGGAGTGCGCTGCTTGATGGCGGACACGCAGGCTGCGTAGTGAGCGGCGCCGCCGTCGTCCAGATCGTCCCGGTCTACGGAGGTTAGTACGATATAGCGCAGGCCCATGAGTTCAACGGATTTCGCGGTATTTTCCGGTTCCTCATGGTCCAGCCAGCCTTTGGGGTTGCCGGTATCAACGGCGCAGAAGCGGCAGGCGCGGGTGCACACGGAGCCCATCACCATAATGGTGGCGGTACCGTTGGCCCAGCATTCGCCGATGTTCGGGCAATGGGATTCCTGGCAGACCGTGCTCAGCCGGTGTTCGCTGACGTTCTTGCGCACCGCTTCATAGCGCTCGCCGCCGGGCATGCGTGCACGCAGCCAGGACGGTTTACGCTGGGTTTTGGTGTCGATGATGCCCGAGCCCGAGCGCTTGATGCCATCCTTGATCGCTGAGAATCCATGTTCGTTGCGGAACTTTGAACCACTGGTGACGCGTGATTTGGCACTGTCGCTCATTACTGGGGGACTCTCTTCTCGGCGGCGGATAAAGGGCTTGGCTGACCCTAAAGGGTAATCTGCGCCGGCGGAGGATACAAGGCAGGTACGGACAATCACGGGGGTTCCGGGCACGACTTTCGTCGTACCCGGCAATCACATCAGGCGGTTGCTTTGTCCAGCGCCTGGCTGATATCGGCAATGATGTCATCCACGTGTTCGATGCCAATGGACAGGCGCACCAGATCCTCACTGACACCCGCACTTGCCAGTTCCTCCGGATTGAGCTGCCGGTGTGTCGTTGTGGCGGGGTGACAGGCCAGGGATTTGGCATCACCAATGTTGACCAGGCGGTAGATCAGTTGCAGGGCATCGATGAATTTCGCGCCATTCTCAAGCCCGCCGGTGATGCCGAAACTGAGAATGCCTGACGCACGGCCGCCGCAGATTTTGTCGCAGGTGGCTTTGTAGGGGCTGTCGTCCAGGGTGGCATAGTTTACCCATTCCACCGACGGATGGTTTTGCAGGAAATTGGCCACTTTTTCGGCGTTTTCACAGTGTCTTTCCATGCGCAGGCCGAGTGTTTCAAGGCCCTGCATGATCAAAAAGGCATTGAACGGAGCCAGAGCGGCGCCGGTATTGCGCAGGGGAACCACGCGGCAGCGCCCGATGAAAGCCGCTGCGCCAAGGGCTTCGGTATAGACCACGCCGTGGTAGGACGGGTCCGGCTCGTTGAGCATGGGGAACTTCGCCTTGTTGGCGGCCCAGTCGAACTTCCCGGAGTCGACCACCACACCCGCTACGGTGGTGCCGTGGCCGCCGATGTATTTGGTCAGCGAGTGCACCACGATGTCTGCACCGTGTTCGAAGGGCCGGCACAGGAAAGGCGTTGCCACGGTGTTGTCGACGATCAGCGGAATGCCGTGTTTGTGGGCAATGTCCGCCCAGCGCTGGATATCAACCACATTACCGGCCGGGTTGCCAATGGATTCGCAGAACAGGGCGCGGGTATTGTCATCAATGGCTTTCTCCACCGCGTCAAAATCATCGTGTCGTACCATGCGGCAGTTGATGCCCTGGTTCGGCAGCGAGTGGGCGAACAGATTGTAGGTGCCGCCATAGAGCTGGCCGGTGCTGACAATGTTATTCCCCACTTTGCAGATGGTCTGGAGCGAGTAAAGGATGGCCGCCATGCCCGAGGCTACTGCGAGCGCACCCACACCACCTTCAAGCTGCGCCATACGTTCCTCCAGTACGGCGTTGGTGGGGTTCATGATGCGCGTGTAGATGTTGCCCTGTACCTTCAGGTCAAACAGGTCCGCACCGTGTTGGGTGTCGTCGAACGTGTAGGAGGTGGTCTGGTAGATGGGCGTGGTCGCGGCGTTGGTTGTCGGATCGCCGTTGAAGCCAGCGTGAAGGGCGAGAGTTTCCGGTTTCATGGTTGAGCATCCCTTTTATCAAGCGTTGTTGTTGAGGTCGAACATCCCGATTGAGTATGCCACAGGCACAGGAACGTGAGCATTGTTTCATGTTGACCCTCATCGGCTTGTGACTTCCGTGTTTCCGCGCTAGGTTCGAACAGATATGACAGCCACAAACCTGCAAATAACAACAGGCATCATCCGCCAGACAACAACGCCCCCCCTTGGCTCCAAGACGAGGGCCGCTTGGGCCGTCCTGCTTTCCCTGTTTCTGATCGCTTGCAGTGATGATTATCCGGAAGATGATGGTGGGCGGGCCCCAGCCGGCGCTGATGTAAACGCTCCGAAAAGCCGTCTGCTGGAACATCCGGAAACCGGTGAGAGACTGGCCGAAAGGCAGGTGCTTGTTCGTGGCAATGCCAGTGAACCTGCTTCCCTGGACCCCCAGCTGGTCCAGGACAGCGTGGGTGGCGCCATCGTGGTTGACCTGTTCGAAGGGTTGACCCGCAGCGGCCCTAGAGGGGATACCGAACCGGCGATGGCGACGTCCTGGGCCTCATCGAACAATAACCTGACCTGGACATTCCAGCTCCGTGAAGACGGCCGCTGGAGCGATGGCAGTCGCGTTACCGCCCAGGATTTCGTGTATGGGTGGCGCCGGGCGGTCGACCCGGAGGTAGGCTCAAACTATGCGTATTACATCGAGTCTGCCGGGGTGGCCAATGCCGGCGAGATCATCGCAGGGGAAAAGACACCGGATACGCTGGGTGTGCGCGCTGTCGACGACTTCACCTTCGAGGTGACCCTGGACGAGCCGATCACCTACCTGCCGGATATGACCGTCCACTACACGATGTTTCCTGCCCCCCGCCAGGCCATCGAGGCCCACGGCGAGGACTGGACCAGGCCTGGCAAGATGGTTTCCAACGGAGCCTATACGTTGAACGCCTGGCATATTGGCGAGAAGCTGGTGGCGGCTCGCAATCCCCGCTACTGGGGGGATGACAGCACCATCATCGACCGGGTGGTTTACCTGCCGATCGAATCTTCGTCCGCCGAGCTTCAGCGCTACGCCAGTGGCGAGCTGCACATGACCTCCACGGTGCCGGTGTCCCAGATGGCCCGGTTGAAAAAAGAGCGGCCCAAAGAGTTGGTGATGGTACCCAGCATGGCCACGTACATGTATGCGTTCAACGTCAACAGGCCGCCCTTTGACGACGTGAGAGTGCGTCGGGCGCTGACCTACGCCATTGACCGCAATATCATCGTCAGCTACATCACCCGGGGCAACCAGATGCCGGCATTCACACTGACACCGCCCTACGTCAGCGGTTTCGACTTCCGGCAGCCGGAGTACGCTACCTGGTCCCAGACCCGCCGCGACGAAGAGGCGCGCGAAGCCCTTGAGGAAGCCGGCTACAATGAAGACAACCCACTGGAATTCGAACTGCTCTACAACACCGACGAGAGCCACAAGGCGCTGGCCATCGTGGTCAGCCAGATGTGGAAAGAGAAGCTGGGGGCAAAGGTCACCATCAGCAATCTGGAGTGGAAAACCTTCCTCTCCGAGAAGCAGGCTGGCAACTATGGTATCGCCCGGTTTGGCTGGAAAGGGGATTACAACGAAGCCTCCACCTTCCTGACCCTGCTAACCAGCGACAGCGGTAATAACGACGGCGGCTGGAGCAATGAAACATACGACCAGTTGCTGCTGGATGCCCGTTCCAGCGACGACCCTAATCCCTACTATGTCAGGGCCGAGGAGATCCTGTGGCAGGCGTTTCCGGTGGTGCCGGTGTACTTCAACACCACGGTGGCGCTGGTGAGCCCGTCCCTGAAGGGCTATCCGGAGAAGAATCCCCGTAACATTGTTTACAGCAAGGATATGTACATCACTGCGGACTGAGGGAAGCCATGTTCAGTTTTATCATCAGGCGTCTGGCGGTAGCGGTACCAACCATTCTGGCGTTGATCACTGTCTCGTTCGTGCTGATGCACGCGGCACCTGGCGGCCCGTTTACCAACGAGCGTAATGTGCCGGAAGCGGTGATGGAAAACATCGAGGCCAAATACAACCTGGATAAGCCCCTGTGGCAGCAGTACCTCATTTACGTGGGCAACGTCGCCCAGGGCGACCTGGGGCCCTCGTTTCGTTATAAGGACTTCACGGTCAATGAGCTGATCGAATCCAGCTTTCCCCGGTCCGCCTACATCGGTGCCTGGTCCTTCCTGTTCGTGGTTGTGTTCGGGGTGGGGCTGGGTGTGGTTGCGGCCCTGAAACAAAACCGTTGGCCGGACTATACGGTGATGACCGCCGCCATGACCGGGGTGGTGTTCCCCAATTTCGTGATGGCGCCGTTGCTGGTGCTGCTGTTTGCCGTCACGTTGCGCTGGTTGCCTGCCGGCGGCTGGGAAGGCGGTCAGGTGGAATACATCGTGCTGCCGATCATCGCCATGGCGACGTCCTACATTGCGCAGGTGGCGCGGATTACCCGTAGCAGCATGATAGAGACCCTGCGCAGTCCGTTCATCCGCACCGCCCGAGCCAAGGGCATTCCCCGCCACAAGATCGTATTGCGTCATGCCCTCAAGCCCGCGTTGATTCCGGTGGTGTCGTACCTTGGGCCGGCTTTCGTGGGCATCATCACCGGTTCGGTGATCATTGATCAGGTATTTTCCACGGGCGGCATTGGCCAGCACTTCGTCAACGGTGCCATCAACCGGGACTACTCACTGATTCTCGGGGTCACCATTCTGGTGGGCGTACTGACCATCGTCTTTAACGCGGCGGTGGATATTCTCTATACCTGGCTGGACCCGAGGGTGCGTTACTGATGTTTTTCTCCGACAAACATGCGGGCATGGGCGAACTGGCGGACACCCTTGCGGAAGACGCCTACACCGAAGGCCGCAGCCTGTGGCGTGACGCGCGACGGCGTTTTATGAACCACCGTGCGGCGGTGGCTAGCCTGGTCGTGCTGGCACTGTTGCTGTTGTTCGCGGCCTTCGGCCAGTACCTGTCACCCTGGGATAACGAGTCCATCGACTGGGCCAGTTTGCCAAACCTGGATGAAGATGGCTTGCCCAGCCTGGCGAGCCAGCACTATTTCGGTCTTGATCCCATCGGCCGGGACCTCTACCAACGCACTGTGCAGGGCAGCCGTATTTCCCTCATGGTCGGCGTTCTCGGAGCGCTGACGGCGGTGGTCATCGGCACGCTTTATGGGGCCATTTCCGGTTACGTGGGTGGCCGTACCGACGCCATCATGATGCGGACGCTCGAAGTGCTCAGCGCCTTTCCCTTCATGTTCCTGGTGATCGTTCTGATGGCGGTGTTCGGACGCAATGTACTGCTCATTTTCGTAGCCATCGGCGCGGTGAGCTGGCTGAATATGGCCCGGATTGTGCGGGGCCAGACCCTGAGCCTGAAGCGCAAGGAGTACATTGAGGCCGCCATGTCCGTCGGTGTGCATCCCTTCCTGATCGTGCTCCGCCACATCGTGCCCAATGTGCTGGGCGTGGTGATTGTTTATGCAACCCTGCTGGTGCCGGAGATGATCCTGTTCGAATCCTTTATCTCGTTCCTGGGGCTTGGGGTGTCGGAACCCTACACGTCATGGGGTGCGCTGATTTCCGAAGGCGCGGATGCCATGTGGACCGCGCCATGGACCCTGATTTTCCCGATGCTGATGCTGGTGCTCACCCTGTTCTGTTTCAATTTTCTCGGCGACGGGCTGCGGGATGCCCTTGACCCTAAAGACCGCTGAGCCGGCAGGAACTCGATCTATGGCAATGCTGGAAGTCAATAATCTCGAAGTGGCCTTCGATACACCGGATGGCACCTTGCAGGCAGTGAGGGGGCTCAGCTACCAGTTGGAGGCTGGGCAGACTCTGGGCATCGTGGGTGAGTCCGGCGCGGGTAAAAGCCAGGGGGTATTTGCGCTGATGGGCCTGCTCCCGGACAACGCCCGGGTCAATGGCGAGGTGATCTTTGAAGGCGAGCCACTGCTTAACTTGCCGGAAAAGCGGATGAATCAGATCCGTGCGGCCCGCATCGGTATGATTTTCCAGGACCCGATGACGTCCCTGAACCCGTTCATGAAAGTCAGCGACCAGCTCATCGAAGTGCTGGTGCAACACAAAGGCATCAGCCGCAAACAGGCTCTTCAGGAATCCCTGCAGATGCTGGAAGCGGTTCGTATCCCCGAGGCCCGCAACCGAATTCATTGTTACCCCCATGAATTCTCCGGGGGTATGCGTCAACGGGTCATGATCGCCATGTCCCTGTTGTGCCGGCCGCGCCTGCTGATTGCGGACGAACCCACCACCGCCCTGGATGTTACGGTACAGGCTCAGGTGATGGACTTGTTGCAGGAGCTGCAACAGGAATTCAATACCGCGATTATCCTGATCACCCACGACCTGGGCGTAGTGGCCGGAAGCTGCGACCAGACATTGGTGATGTACGGTGGCCAGATGATGGAATTCGCTGCCACCCGGGACCTGTTCCGGGATCCCTCCCATCCCTATACCAAAGGCCTGATGGGCGCCATTCCGCGTATTGATGAGCAGATGGATGAACTGGTCACCATCCCCGGCAACCCGCCCAACCTGATGAACCTGCCGCCGGGCTGTCCATTCTGCGACCGTTGCCCCGTGGCGGAGCCGCGCTGCTATCACGAACTCGACCCACCGGAGCGATTCGGGGCAGAGCGGATTCGTGTATGCAATCTGCCAAGGGAGGCGATTCGATGAGCGAACAACAGCGCCTGCTGACGGTGGAAAACCTGCGGGTTACCTTCGACATCATGCCTCGCAACGCCTGGCCCTGGACCCGGCCGCAGCCACTAAAAGCGGTGAACAACGTCAGCTTCACCCTCAACGAGGGCGAAACCCTCGGCATCGTGGGAGAGTCCGGCTGCGGCAAGTCCACCCTGGCAAGGGCCATCATGGGCATGGTGCCCAGCCAGGCGGGAAAGGTGGTGTGGTTGGGCGAGGACCTGCGGGGGCTCAACCTGAAACAACTGCGCAAGCGTCGCCAACGCCTGCAGATGGTGTTCCAGGATCCGCTTGCCTCTCTGTCGCCACGAATGACCGTCGGCGACATCATTGCTGAGCCCCTGCGTACCCACTACCCGGATATCAAGGGCGCCGAGCTGAGGGAGAAAGTGGATGCCATCATGGATCGCGTTGGCCTGCACCCTCACCAGAAAAACCGTTACCCCCACGAATTCTCCGGTGGCCAGTGCCAGCGGGTGGGCATTGCCCGGGCGTTGATACTGGAGCCGAAACTGATCATCTGCGACGAGCCCGTCTCCGCCCTCGATGTGTCGGTACAGGCTCAGGTGATTAATCTGCTCAAAAACCTGCAGCGGGACATGGGCCTGTCATTGATCTTCATTGCTCACGACCTGAGCGTGGTCAAACACATCAGTGACCGGGTGATGGTGCTGTACCTGGGCAATGTGGCCGAAAACGCCCCCCGTGCTGAACTGTTTGCCAACCCCCGGCACCCTTACACTCAGGCTCTGATGGCCGCGGTGCCGATCCCTGACCCGGAGAGGGAACGGGCCAAGCCCCCGGCGGAACTGGAAGGCGACCTGCCGTCGCCGATGAATCCCCCCAGCGGCTGCGTGTTTCGTACACGATGCCCGCTGGCGACGGACTATTGCAGTAGGGAAGTGCCGGCACTGGAAGACAAAACCGGGGCAGGGCATTGGGTGGCCTGTCACTACGTAGAACGACAGGAGTCGTAATAAAGTGTGGAAACGATGTCGAAATTCGCAATGGTGAACCGACAAGAAGGTAACAGGGCACTAACAACCTGTTTCTACCACCTACAATCTGGAGAGCGTGAACCATGACATCAATGATTTTTGTAAACCTGCCGGTAAAAGACCTCAATGCTTCCATGGCCTTCTACGAGGCGCTTGGTTTCAGGAACAACCCCCAGTTCACCGACGATACTGCCGCATGCATGGTCTGGAGCGAGGCCATTCACGTCATGTTGCTCACCCACGACAAATGGCGCACGTTTACTGACCGCCCAATTCCGCCGACCACCTCCAGCGAGGTGATGCTGGCCATCTCCTGCAGCAACCGCGAAGCCGTCGACGCGATGAATAACGCTGCCGCTGACAACGGCGGCGTTGCAGACATCAACCCGTTACAGGACCTGGGGTTCATGTATAACAGAAATCTCGCCGACCCGGACGGGCACGTATGGGAAGCCATGTGGATGGACCCGACAGCGATTCCCGGAGCCAATGACGAAGGCCAGGGAAGTGCCGGTGCTTGACGGCAAGACCAGGCCGGGCACTGGGTGGCCTGTCATTACGTGGAGCGCGATGAAAAATTGAACTAAGCTTGCGGTGTGAATGGATCTCCGTTGACGAGTCACTCTTATGGACAGGAAGTCTGCGCGCTATCAGCCTCTACTAATCGCCCTCCTCGCGATCGCTATGCCCTTGAATCTTTCGCACGCGCAGGAACCAGTGCGCGTCGGAATTGCTGCTGGGATAGAGCGGGAAATAACGGTTTCGGAGGGAGCGTTGGAGGGGCGCTTTTCCGGTTTCTATCGGTGCGTGTTCGAACGGGTTCCCGGGGATTTTCAGTTCGTTGAAATGCCTTTGGCCCAGCTGCTTTACCAACTGCGAAAGGGCGGTGTTGCGGTAGGCCTTCCCCTGGTCCAGACCTCTGAACGGGACCGCTACGCTGATTTCGGTGGGCGACTCTTCCAGACAGAGTACGTTTACCTGTTTCTGGAAGAGATGCCTCCCCTCAACCAGACGGCTGGCCTCACCTACGCGTTCGTCAGGAAGTTCGTCGGGGATCAACTGGTTCAAGGCGAAAACGCAAAGATTCTACACGTCTCCGAATGGCGCCAGGCAGTCTACCTGCTCAAGTTGGGCCGGGCAGATGTTGTGGTCATTCCCTGGGTGCTCGTGGACAAGTTTATGGACAATTATGAGGGCGATTATTTTGTGCGTAGGGCGGCCTGGGTAGACCTTTCCCTATACGTTTCCCATGAGCATGGGAATGGCCAGTTGACGGAAGAGCTGCGCAATGCCATTCGATGGTGCCGGTATCGAAACGATCTCAACTGAGGCTGGCGTCGTCATCAGGAAACACCGTGTCGTAACACCAGGTGAAAACGAACGCATACACCAGATAAAAGACCACGAAGGCGATGTCGACGATCAGTGCCTCAACCAGCCCAATGCCCATCCACCAGGCGATGACCGGAAGGAAGGTTATCATCAGGCCAAGTTCAAAGCTGAGCGCATGAAATAACCGCATCTTCAGTGACTTACGAGTAGAGCCGGTAAGCCGTTTCAGGCCGTGATCGAACATGAGATTGAAGAGGTAGTTCCAGCCGGTTGCCATGGTTGCACCTATGGCAGCCAGGACGCTGGTTTTGTCGAGCTCGAAGCCAAACACAAGTGCGGCTAATGGGATGGCGATAAGCAGGCCGATGATCTCGAACGAGACGGCCTGACGGATTCTGTCTTTAGTGGTTCTCATGGAAATTCAGGAACAATGGAGGCGGGTCGTCCCGCGTTCAATTCCCGGGAAGGGCGGGGGCGTCCCCGAAACGAAAAAAGGTCACGACGTGAGTCGCGACCTTTTAAATTCTGGTAGCAAGGGGCGGAGTCGAACCGCCGACCCCGGCATTATGAGTGCCGTGCTCTAACCAACTGAGCTACCTTGCCGTCACTTCACCAATGGAAGCGGCGCGTATCTTATGGTTGGGGGTGTGGGCTGTCAAGAGCCTAGCCTGCGCCGCGACTCTTTTTTTATCTGTCTTTGGCATTTCTCGCCTGAAAACACCCATATAAACAATGATCTAAACGAGCCGGCTGTAAAGCATGGGTTTTCGACTCATTCCGTGATTGTTGCCGGTTGTTCATTTTCAGGCCTTGAATCCCAAATGTTAATGATGGTTAAATGCAAATGATTGTCATTTATAAACTACCCAGGGACGGCTTGCTATGAGTTCTTTCAGGCACGAATTGGATCAACAGGCTCGCAACCTGTCCGACCTAAGATCCGTTGACGTTACCGGAGCGCCGAATTGGGAGAGGCGCCTTGTAGCGGCCTACCAGCAGCATCGAAAACCCCTGGTGGACACCGCTCAATATCTCCTTGGGTGCAGGGCAAAGGCTGAGGATGTGGTACAGGATGCGTTCCTGAAAGTGTGGGACCAGGGATTCGCCGACAATGTCAGGGACGAGGGCCGCTTTCTTCACCGGGTGGTGCGTAACCTCGCCATCGATCGTCTTCGCCGGTTGGCCCTGGAAAACCGCTTCGCAGCCTGCGATGTCGATGTGGAGGAGGAAGCCGGTGTGCTTTCGGCTTCACCAGAACGGCAGTTGGCTGGAACCCGGGCACTGCACCATGCGCTGTCTTCTCTCGCAGAGCTGCCTGCTCGTGTACAGAAGGTGTTAATGCTTACCCGGGTTGAAGGTCTGACCCAGAGGGAGGTGGCTCTCGCTATTGGGGTCTCTCCCACATTGATCAACTTCATGCTGAAGGATGCGCTGGCTCATTGCCGTGGCAGCCTGGACCAATCCTATCCGTTTTAATCCAAGCCTTTCTCATTCGCGAATTGGGGACTGTTGTTCATGAGACTGATCCGTCTGGTATTTAGTCACAACCCGGGGGCGCTGACCGTTGCGCTTTTGCTGAGCGTTGTGAGTGCGCTTTTGAGTGTCGGGGTGGTGGCGTTTATTAACGAGCGCCTGGTGTCTGCGACAGAAGGCGGGGCAGGTCTGCTTTGGCAGTTTACCGGCCTGCTGGTGGTACTGCTGATCATCGCCTCCTACGCCCAGATATTGTTGACGGCGCTTGGTCATCGGTTTGTCTACGGATTGCGGCGGTCGATGGTCAAGCGGGTTCTTGATACCGGAATTGAGCGCCTGGAAGAGATTGGCGGGGCGAATATTCTGGCCAGTCTGTCCAGCGATATCCGTAATATCACCCTGGCATTTGTCAATCTGCCTCAGCTGATATACGGCCTTGGCCTGAGTGTCGCAGCGTTCGCGTACCTGGCCTACCTGTCACTGCCGCTATTTGTCATGACGTTGCTCTGGATGACGTTCACCATTGGTGTGGGGTGGGTGCTGATCAGGGCCCTGAGTCACCATCTCCAGCAGCTTCGCGAATCTGAAGATCGCATTTATCAGGACTACGAGGCGGCTATTGAAGGGCGGAAAGAGCTGAGCCTCAACCGTGACCGTGCTCGCCGTTACTACGACGACGAGTTTGATCTGAGCGCAGAAACCTATCGCAGCCATGTCACGCTGGCGGACCGCTATCACAGCATCGCCAGCAACTGGGCCAACATCATGGTGCTCGGCACCATTGGCCTGGTGTTCTATCTGGTCAATGGCCTGGGGTGGGCAGCGGCCTCCGTGGCGCCTACCTATGCCCTGACCATTCTTTTCATGCGTACCCCTCTGGTTTCTGCCGTGGCGGCGTTGCCCGCGTTGCTGTCGGCTCGGGTCTCGCTCGACAAGCTCGATACCCTGGCGCTGGCGGAGTATCAGCCCGGCTTCCAGGATATGAGCCGTGATCCGACGGGTGAATGGCAGGAACTGCAGTTGCATGCGGTGCGGTATCGCTATCCGGCCCAGCATGGTGAGCAGGGGTTCGACGTGGGGCCGGTCACCCTGACGATCCGTCGTGGCGAAACCCTCTTCCTGGTCGGTGGTAATGGCAGCGGTAAGTCCACTCTGGCCCGTTTGCTGTCTGGTCTTTATCTGCCGCACCAGGGCGAGATCCAGATCGACGGCCAGCCCCTGCGACCGGAGGATTGGAGCAGCTATCGCCGCCTGTTTGGTTCCGTGTTTACCGACTTCTTTCTGTTTGACCAGCTCATCGCCCAGCAGGGTCAGAACGCAGACCCGGCGGACGTGAATTACTGGCTTGGACGCCTCCGCATGGAGGACAAGGTGAAGGTGGCCGGCAGCCGTCTTCAGGATACCCGGCTTTCACAGGGGCAGCGAAAGCGGCTGGCGCTGTTGCTGGCTTTGCTGGAAAAGCGGGACATCCTGCTGCTGGATGAATGGGCCGCCGACCAGGACCCGGTTTTCCGCCGGTTGTTTTACCAGGAGCTGCTACCGGAGATGAAAGCGCAGGGCAAAACCATTTTCGCCATTACCCACGACGACCGTTATTTCCACCACGCGGACCGGCTGCTGAAGATGGACAGTGGCCGACTGGTCGAGTTGTCAGCCGAGGATCGCCAGCAGTCACGCCATGACGCCTTGCAGATGATCGGAGAGTGACTTTTTCCGGCCAGGCCTAAACATCCGGCGTTCCAGTTCGTCTGTATGTAAATGAGAATTATTTGCTTTGTTGGCCGGGTATCGACAGGCCTTCAGGCAATGTTTTCGCAATCCATTATTACGGGAGAACGGTGATGAGCCACATGCATGATTTTCTTGGCGTCGGTTTTGGCCCGTCGAATCTGGCGCTGGCAATAGCGACACAGGAGTACGCTGAGGGCGGGTCTTCGCCCGATGCCTGTTTTCTGGAGCGCAAGCCAGAATTCAACTGGCATGAAGGTATGCTGATTGACGGCTCCACCATGCAGATTTCGTTTCTCAAGGATCTGGCCACCCTGCGGAACCCGCAAAGCCGCTTTACCTTCATCAACTACCTGAAGGAGCAGGGGCGGCTCGAAGATTTCATCAACATTCAGACGTTCTTCCCCGCGCGGGAGGAATACAACGATTACCTGCAGTGGGCTGCCAGTCACTTTGACGATCAGGTGCACTACGGTCGCGAGGTAGAGGGTGTTGAGCCTTTCCTGAAAGACGGCCGGTTGATCGGGTTTGACGTGCTCTCCCGAACCGCAGGGGGCGAGCTTGAAAGCCGCAGGGCCCGTAACCTGGTACTTGGTATGGGCGGTGCGCCTCAGGTTCCTGCTGCGTTTGAAGGAATAACCGACCCGCGCATCGTGCACTCGTCGCAGTATCGGGGGCGCATTGACACCCTGCTTGCCGACCAGGGTCGCAAGGCGCGGATTGCCGTGGTCGGGGGCGGCCAGAGTGCGGCGGAGATCTTCGAAGACCTTACCCAGCGATTCCCCCAGGTGGATGCGTCCATGATTCTGCGTGGAACCGCTCTGAAGCCCTCGGATGATAGCCCGTTCGTCAATGAAATCTTTAACCCGTCGTTTATCGACCAGATCTATCAGCAACCCGAGTCGCGACGCTTGCAACTGCTTGAAGAGTTCCGCAACACCAACTACGCGGTGGTCGACCTTGAGCTGATCGAGCGCATCTTCCAGATGTTCTATCTCCAGAAGCTGCGGGGAGAGGAGCGACACCAAATGTTGACCCGCCGGGATGTTGCCCGGGTTGACGTGGGTGACGGTGAGCTGCGCCTGACCCTGCACGACCTGGCTACCGATAGCCAGCAGGAACTGGGATTTGATGCTGTCATCCTGGCCACCGGTTACCGCCGGAATCAGCACCACGAACTGCTGGCGGGGCTGGGTGGCCACCTGGAAAACCTCACGCCTGACCGTCAGTACTGTCTCAACCTGCGGGACAGCGATGCCCGGATTTATCTCCAGGGCTGCTGCGAGACCACGCACGGCCTGAGCGACACGCTGTTGTCCGTGCTCGCTGTTCGGTCACGGGAAGTGCTCGAGTCGATTCTCGAAGGTCGGGACCGCGGGCACTCCGCCGTTGCTGATCGCAAAGCCCACGCCGCCCCCATGGTGTGATGGCCTGAGGGAAACCGCGGGGAGCAAGTCCTCGCGGTAATGTGTTCTGAAATCATGCAGGTGACAAGATGAGCCTACACGCGGAACGGTTTCCGAATTTCGCCGATGTCCTTCGTTTTTACGCAGAGCAGCAACCCCAATCACTTGCCATCCGGCAACTGGTCTCGGATGACGCGCCACCCCTGGTAACCAGCTACAGTGAGCTTTACCAGAAGGCACAGGCGCTAGCGGGATATCTACAGAACGAACTGGCGTTAGCACCGGGTGAACGTTGCTTGTTGATGCTGCCAGGAGGCGCGGATTTCGCGGCCGCTTTCTTCGGCTGTTTCTATGCCGGCATTATCGCCATACCCGCGTACCCACCGGAGCACGACCGTCAGGCCTATATTGATCGCCTCGGCGGTATGATCGGGGACTCGAAACCGATGGCCGTCCTTGCCCTGGAGCAGGACATCCGGCGTTATCAGTCTCGATTGGCGCCGCTGTTGCCGGACGGTGGGCGAGTGGTGGCGGCGGACCGCATCGGGCTGCACTGGCAGAATGCGTTGCAGGTGGTGCCACCCCAAAGCCAGGATCTGGCGTTCCTGCAGTACACCTCAGGGTCGACCTCTGCACCCAAGGGGGTCATGGTGTCCCACGCCAACCTGATGGCCAACGAATACACCATGGCCAAAGCCTTCCAGGCCACTGATGACGATGTCTGGATGACCTGGTTGCCGCTGTTTCACGACATGGGACTGATGTCGGGTTTGCTGTTGCCGATCCTGCATGGCCACTGCGCCAACATGATGGCACCGCAGTTCTTCCTGGCCCGCCCGGCACGCTGGTTGGAGGCTATCAGCCAGTACCGGGTGACATACTCCGGCGGCCCGGATTTCGCCTATATGCTCTGTGGCTGGCGGGTGACCGATGAACAACTGGAAGGCCTGGATCTGTCCAGTTGGCGCCTGGCCTTCACCGGGTCGGAACCCATTCGCCCGGAAACCCTGGAGCGCTTTGCCGATCGTATGGCGCCCCATGGTTTTCGCAGTGATGTCTTTGCGCCCAGCTATGGTCTTGCAGAAGCCACCCTGTTCGTAACCACCCATGGGTTCAACGGCGATGTCCAGACCCGTACCTTTGAGCCGGAGCAGCTTTCCACGGCAGGCCTTAGCAGTGCCCATCAGCCCAGCAGGCTGGTGGGGTGTGGGGATGCATATGGGGAAGACACGTTTTGCATCGTTGATTCCCAGACGAGGGAGCCCGTCGAGGACGGTCGAGTGGGCGAAATCTGGATATCCGGCCCCAGTGTTGCTCAGGGCTATTGGGAAAAACCCACGGCTACGGCGGAAACCTTTGTGCAGTGGCGGGATAGCCGATGGTTGCGCAGCGGCGACCTCGGCATCGTCGAGGACGGCCACCTATACGTGGCGGGGCGTCAGAAGGACGTCATCATCGTAAATGGCCAGAACCTGTATCCCCAGGATATCGAGAGCACCCTGGAGCGGGAGATAGAACTCCTGATGCCCGGTCGGTTGGCCGCCTTTGCCACCACGGAAGCCCGGCAGGCGGAAGGTATAGGGCTGGCCCTTGAAGTGGGCCGGACCACCCGCAGAATGATCAAGCCGGCCATGATCTGCGCCACCATCGCGGAAACCATGAGCGACACCCTCGGCATTGCGCCCCAGGTGATCCTGCTGCTGGAGCCCAAAACCCTGCCGCGCACTACCAGTGGCAAGCTGCAACGTGCGGCCTGTCGCCAGGGATGGGAGCGCGGCGAGCTGTCCGTGTTTGCCGGCTGGCAGGACGGTCGCATGCTGGAAGAGGGCGCCTCGGCCCCGGCTGAAACATCGGCTCAAGTAGGGCCGACACTGCTCCCGGAAGTTGTGGCGGCCTGGCAGGCGGCGCTTGAGCGCGACGACCTGGACAGCAACGCCCACTTCTTCACCTGGGGCGGCGATTCGGTCGGCGCCATGCAGATGTTGTCCCGGGTGGAGCGTGACCTGGGGTTGACCATTGAACCGGCGGTCCTGTTCGAGCATCCCCGCCTTGGTGACTTCTCCCGCTGGGTATCCAAGCAGAGTGCCAATGGCCAGGAAGTCCACCCAATCACACTTCTTCCGGACGACGCGGAGCCCCTGCAATCCTTCGCCCAGCAGCGGCTCTGGTTTCTGGGCCAACTGGAAGGCGGCTCCAGCGCCTATCACTTGTGCGGCGAATGGCAGTTCATGGGCAGTCTTGATGAAGACGCGCTCCAGCGCAGTTTGGACGCCCTGGCGGAGCGTCATGAAAGCCTGCGCACGGTGTTTGCCGAAACGGATGAAAACCGTGGCCTGCAGCGGATACAGCCAGCGGCACCGGTAACTGTGCAAAGTCATGACCTCAGCGGCGAGGATTCTCCCGCAAGCGCGCTGGACAACCTCAGTCGAGCCCTGGTCAGCCAGCCCATGGATCTCGAGCAGGGTCCGTTATGGCAGGTGCACCGGGTACGCCTCGGGGACAGCGACCATCGCCTGTTGATGGTGATTCATCACATTATCGCCGACGGCTGGTCGGCGCAGGTGCTGGTGAAGGAGTTCGGGCAGCTTTACACCGCCTTTGCACAGGGACATGACCCGGATCTGCCGGTCCTGCCCATCCGTTATGCCGACTACGCCCACTGGCACCGGGAGACCATGGAGGCTGGCGAAGCCGAACGCCAGTTGAGCTGGTGGAAGCAGCAGTTGGGCGACGAGCACCCGGTGCTTGAACTTCCAACTGACCGGCCGCGCCCCGAGTCCCAGAGCCATCGTGGCGCCAGGGTGGCCTTTGCCTTCCCGGAACCGCTCAGTGAGAAGCTTCGGCAATTGGCCAGGGATCAGGGCGTTACGCTCTTTATGGTCATGCTGGCGCTCTATAAAACCCAGCTGTATCGCTATTCCGGCCAGCGGGACCTGCGGATAGGTGTGCCTGTGTCCGGTCGGTCACGGCCGGAAACCGAAGGTCTCGTCGGTCTGTTTGTCAACACCCTGGTGTTGCGCAGCCAGCCCGTCGCGACGCAGGGCTTCACTGATTTTCTGGCCTCGGTCCGCGACGCTACCCTCGGGGCGCAGGCTCATGCGGATCTGCCGTTCGAACAACTGGTGGACGCGCTGCAGCCGGAGCGTAACCTGCGCCACAACCCCCTGTGCCAGGTGAAGTTCACCCAGCAGTTCCCGTTGCCCGAGAATGTCGGGTTACCCGGGGCGACACTCACCATGCGCCAGCGGGACGACGACAGCGCGCACTTCGATCTGGGCTTCGATATCACCGATCAGCCGGGGGGTATTGAGGGCACTGAGGGAATTGAAGGTATTAAGGGTGTGCTCACCTACGCGTGTGACCTGTTCGACGAGCCGCGTATTCGGGAGTTTGCCGAGGAACTGGTCAACCTGGCGGAGCAGGTCACCGCGAATCCCTCGCGGCCGCTGGGCGAGCTGGAGTTGCTGGCGACACCGTCGGCGCTGGAAGGACCGAAGGCGGACTTTCCCGTAGGGGACTTGGTGTCGCTCTGGAATGGACATATTCAGTCCACCATCGGGCAACAGGCTCTGCAATACGAGGACCAGTCTTTCGACTACGGCTGGCTGGAGGCGGAATCCAACCGGCTGGCACAGCACCTGCAAAGGCAGGGCGTGGCAGCGGAGTCGTCGGTGGGGCTTTGCCTCGACCGTTCACCGGAATTCGTGGTTGGCGTTCTGGCGGTGCTCAAGGCGGGCGGGGCTTTTGTTCCCCTGGACCCGAAATGGCCCTCCGACCGCCAGGCATTTGTACTGAAGGATTGCGGTGCCGGGTGGCTGCTGGGTCATGAAGCCGTGCCCGGCTTCGAAGGCGCCTTGATAGGTTTCAACGCGGCGGCCGATTGGCGGAGCGAACCCGTTGAACCGTTGGGGACGCTGATTGAGCCGGCCCAGGCAGCCTATTTGATTTACACCTCCGGCACCAGTGGTACTCCCAAGGGCGTGGTGGTCAGCCACGGTGCCATTGCGAACTATGTACAGGGTGTTCTGGAGGTCATCGATCCCTCGCCGAAGGCCACCATGGCGATGGTATCCACCGTCGCGGCGGACCTGGGCCATACCACGCTGTTCGGGGCCCTATGCAGTGGTCGCACGCTGCACCTGTTGAGTGCCGACCGGGTTATGGACGCGGACGCCTTTGCCAGCTACATGGCGGAGCATCAGGTCGACATCCTGAAGATCGTGCCCCCCCACCTTTCCGGATTACTGCAGGCTGCCGAGCCGGCCCGGGTGCTGCCCCGTGAGGCTTTGGTGCTGGGCGGTGAAGCGTTGCCATCAGCGTTGCTGAGCCAGGTTCGGGAACTGAACCCAGACTGCCGTGTGTTTAACCATTACGGGCCGTCCGAGTCCACCGTGGGCGTGCTGACCACGGAACCGGGCGACGAGCAGGATTCAATCGTTCCGTTGGGCACGCCACTGCCGAACATCCGTGCGCAGGTGCTGAGCGAAGAGCGTTTACCTTTGCCCCTGGGTGCCATCGGCGAGCTCTATCTGAGCGGCGCCGGCCTGGCGCGGGGATACCTTGGTCAGCCGGAACAGACGGCCGCCGCATTTGTGGATGATCCCCAGTCGTCGCGGGAAAGGCTTTATGCCACCGGTGACCGGGTACGGCTGCTGGAAGATGGGCGGCTGAGCTTTCACGGCCGCAACGACGACCAGGTGAAGGTTCGCGGCTACCGGGTCTCACTGGGAGAGATTGCTCAGCGCATCCGCGCGTTCGACGGCGTCAGCGATGCCCATGTCCAGGTCGACGATAATGGCCTGATCGTGGCGTATCCGTTGGCGGCCGAACTGGACACTGAAGCCATGCTTTCCGCGTTGGCGTTGCAAATGCCGGACTACATGTTACCGGCGCATATCCTGCCGCTGGCTGAATTTCCGCTGACCCCGAACGGCAAGCTCGACCGCAAGGCGTTGCCGCAACCGGAGCGTCAGGGTGAGGATTTCGCTGCGCCGCTGGCGGGTGTGGAAACCATGCTTGCAGAACTCTGGCAGTCGCTGTTGCATGTCGAGAGAGTCGGCCGTAACGACAACTTCTTCAGCCTGGGCGGAGATTCCATCATCAGCCTCCAGGTGATTGCCCGAGCGCGAAAGCAGGGCGTGAAGCTCACCCCAAAGCAGTTGTTCGAGAAGCAGACCATTGCTGAACTGGCTCACGTGGCCGAATTCCAGGAGGCCGCTGCCGCGCCGAAATCGGCGGCCCGGGAGTCGGTTCCGCAGGCCTTCCCGCTGACCCCGATCCAGCAACGTTTTTTCAATCAGCCCGTTGATGATCGCAACCAATGGAACCAGGCGCTGCGCCTGGGTATCCGTTCACCGCTGGAGGCGGAGCCCCTGAGCAAGGCCCTGGCCGCCGTGGTCAATATCCATCCGGCCTTGCGGTTACGTTTTGACGCAGACCAGCGCACGCAGGCCTACAGCCGCGAGGAAAAGGCTGATTTGCTCTGGACCCTGGAAACCGACGATGAACAGACCCTACTGGCGACCTTCAACGACGCGCAGGGCAGTCTCGACCTGTCGAACGGACCACTGCTGCGCTGTGTATTGGTCTCTCAGCCGGGCGAGCGTCAGGAATTACTGATCGCCGCCCATCACCTGGCGGTGGACGGTGTTTCCTGGCGGGTGTTGCTTGAGGATCTGCAGCTTGCCTATGAGCAGGCCGCAGGCGGCAGGGCCATTGAGCTCGAAGGGGACATTGACGGCCTGCATGACTGGGTGCATTACCTGCACCGGGATCTGGCCCATGGTCGCCTCGATGAGGAACTGGCGTATTGGCAGGCATTTTCTGCCGAAGACGCGGCTCTGCCTTGCGACAACCCGGATGGCACAGCGCGGGTTGCCGACGGCGATCACTTGCGAATGACGCTCGATGAAGGGCAGACCCAGCGACTGCTCAACGACGCGCCGACGGCCTTCCGCACCCGGATCAACGATCTTCTGCTGGCGGCATTGGCCCAGGCACTGGGAGAGTGGTCCGGCCGCAGCCGCCATGTGATCACGCTGGAAGGTCATGGCCGCAATGCCCCGGATGGGGCGCCGGACGTAAGTCGCACGGTGGGCTGGTTCACAACGCTGTATCCGGTGGCGCTGGAAGCCGGCGAAGAGGCACTTGGCACACTCAAACGCACCAAGGAAATGCTGCGTCAGGTTCCGGGCGACGGGCTTGGGTATGGTGTGCTGAAGGAACTGCAGGGCGCGGAACTGCCGGAAATGACCGGTGCCGGCCTGACGTTCAACTACCTCGGCCGTTTCGACGAAGAGCCAGGTTCGCAGTTTGTCCTCGAGGGCAAGCCCGTCGGCGATTCGCGCCACGGCTCCGGCCTGCTGGCGAACGCGCTGGTGGTGGACGGGCAGGTACGCAATGGTCAGTTACAGTTGGACTGGACCTACAGTCGTGCGAGGTTCGAGAAGTCGCGGGTGACCCGCCTGATCGACCTGTACCGCGAAGCGTTGATGACGCTGATTGAAGACTGTGCGTCCCGGGCCGGTGGCCTGACACCGTCGGATGTACCGCTGGCTGATCTGGACCAGCCGCAACTGGATGCTCTGGAAAACCCCGCGAATATCGAGGACATCCTGCCCCTGGCGCCGATGCAGGAAGGCATCCTGCTACACAGTCTGCTGGAACAGGGCAGCGGCATCTACCTTATGCAGGACCAGTATGAAGTGCGCAGCGAGGTGGATTTCGAGGCCTTCAGGGCGGCCTGGCACGCGGTGGTCCAGCGCCATCCCATGCTCCGGACCGCTTTCCACGGCCTGGACGGTGGCACCCAACACCAGATTGTCTATCGCGATGTGCCGTCGCCGGCGCAGCTGATCGACCTGAGCCATCTGGAGCGTGCCGATGCGGAAGCGGAGCTGGAGGCGTTGCTGGCGGCAGAACGCCGCCAGGGCTTCGACTTCACCAAACCTCCGCTGCTGCGTCTGCGCCTGGTGCGTTTCGGTCAGGATGATTGCCGCATTGTACAGAGCCATCATCATGCGTTGATTGACGCCTGGTGTCGTGGCCTGATGCTCGCGGAGTTCTTCGACCATTACCGTACCTTGGTGGATGGCAAGCAGCCGGTGGTAACCCCGGCGCGCCCCTATCGCGACTTCATCGCCTGGCTGCAACGCCAGGATGCCACACAGGCGCACCGCTTCTGGCGCGATAATCTGGTCGGTTTCACCGAGGTCACGCCATTGCCCTACCGGCGCACCGCCAATGGTGAGCCATCCATTCAGGATGTGACGCATGCGCTCACAGCCGAGGAAACGGCTCAACTGGTTGAACGGGCACGTGACGAAAAGCTGACCGTGAACACCTTCATGCAGGCAGCCTGGGCACTGGTGCTGATGCGCCACGGTGGTCTGGACGAAGCCCTGTTCGGGGTGACCGTCGCCGGTCGCCCGGCAGAGCTGGATGGCATCGAAGACACCCTTGGCCTGTTCATCAACACCCTGCCGCTGCGCATAGGCGCTGAAAGCACCACCCAGACCGGGCTCGAGTTCCTGTGTTCACTGCAGTCTGCCAATGCGGCCCTGCGCCAGTACGAACACCTGTCCCTGGCAGAGGTACAGAACCTGGCAGACACCCCGCGTGGCGACGCCCTGTTCGACAGCCTGTTCGTGTTCGAGAACGTGCCCATGGGGACGGACGTGCGGCAGGCCGCCGAAGCTTACGGCATCACGCCTCTGGCGAACCGCACCCACACCAACTATCCGTTGACCGTGGTCATTCTGCCGGGCGAGACCTACCAACTTCAGTTCAGCTACGACCAGCGGGTTTTCCGGGATCGGGATATGCAGGCGTTGCTGGACCAGTACCACCAGGTTCTGCGCCAGTTGATGCAGGCGCCGGAGCAGCCGCTTGCCGCTATCCAGCTGGTTTCCGCCGGGGAACGGGGCGAGCTGCTCGGACTTGGCCAGGGCCAGATGGAACCAGACTGGATGAGTCTGAGCTGGCTCGAACGGTTCGAAGCCTGGGCGCTGGCGGATCCCGGCCGGGAAGTCGCCCGCTGCCAGGGCAGCAGCATGAGCTACGCCGAACTTAACCAACGGGCCAACCGCATCGGTCACGGTCTGATTGAGGCAGGCACGCAGCCGGATCAAGTGGTGGCGCTGTATTCGCCCCGCAACCTGGACCTGATGACTATGATCGTGGGCGCCTTCAAGGCCGGTGGCGCCTACCTGGCACTGGATGAACGCCATCCGCCGGCGCGCAGTGGCCGCATGTTGCATAGCAGTCAGGCGCCCGTGCTGGTCACGCCGGAAGCCTGCCTGGAGCAGGTCGGCGCCATCCTGGCAGAAACCGAAGCACGTCCACGGGTGGTCACCCTGGAATCCCTGTTGGCTACGGATCGGGATGGTAATCCACGCCGGTATCCGGCCATGGATCAACTGGCCTACGTCATCTACACCTCCGGCTCCACCGGTGAGCCCAAGGGCGTGATGGTCAACCAGCAGGGCATGCTCAACAACCAGTTGTCCAAGGTGCCTTATCTGGAGCTGGGGGACGGGGACGTGATCGCCCAGACGGCGGCCACCGGCTTCGACATTTCCGTGTGGCAGTTCCTGACCGCGCCGCTGTTTGGCGGCCGCCTGGACATCATTCCCGATGAGATCACCCACGATCCCCAGCGGCTGCTTGAGGCCGTGGCCGACAGCGGCGTTACCGTGCTGGAAAGCGTGCCGGCGGTGATTGAAGGCATTCTCGCGGTGCCGGAGCGGCGTCTGGGATTGCGCTGGCTTTTGCCCACGGGCGAAGCCTTGGGCCGGGAGCTGGCCAGGCGCTGGTTCGAGCGTTACCCGCGCATTCCACTGGTCAACGCCTATGGGCCGGCGGAGTGTGCCGACGATGTGGCGCTTCATACCCTGACAGGCCTGGAGGAGACACGCGCGGGCATTCCCATCGGCAAACCCACCGACAACAACCGGCTTTATGTGCTCGACACTCAGTTGGAGCTGGCACCGAGCGGTGTGGTTGGTGAGCTCTATGTCGGTGGCACTGGAGTCGGCCGTGGTTATGCCGGCCGTCCGGAGCTGACCGCGGAGCGCTACGTCCCGGACCCCTTCGGTCAACCCGGTGGCCGCCTTTACCGCACCGGTGACCTGGCACGCTGGAATGACGACGGCCTGCTCGAGTACGCCGGCCGCGCGGACTTTCAGGTGAAGATCCGTGGCCAGCGCATTGAACCGGGCGAGATCGAATCCTGCCTGCTGGCCTGCAACGGCATTCGTCAGGCGGTGGTGGCGGCCCAGCAAACACCTCACGGGGCCCAACTGGTGGCCTACCTGGTGCCCGACGACGGTCTACACCTGGAAACCGAAAGCCTGCGGGATCGATTGTCCCATGAGCTGCCGGCGGTGATGGTGCCTACCCATCTGGTCGTGCTTGACCGGTTGCCGCTGAACGCCAACGGCAAGCTGGACCGCAAGTCCCTGCCGCAGCCGGAGCTTGAGGTACGCCGCTACATCGCCCCGGAAGGCGAACTGGAAGAAATCCTGGTGGAACTCTGGAGAGACCTGCTGAAGGTCGAGCAGGTGGGGCGCCACGACCACTTCTTTGAACTGGGCGGCCACTCGCTGCTGGCAACTCGCCTGCTGTCTCGGATTCGCGAGCGCCTGGGCGTGAGCGTGCCGCTGGCGGAAGCCTTTGAGGCCACCACGGTGGCGGCCATGGCTGCCGTGATTGAACGCCTGAAGGGACAGGCCCTGGATCAGGACCGCCTGGACAACCTTGATGCATTGATGAATGAACTGGAGGAGATTGAATAATGCAGGACAATGCGATGGCCCTGTCACGCCGCTTCCTGGGGCTGAGCGCCGACAAGCGCCAGGTGTTCCTTCGCAGACTGCAGGAGCAGGGGCTGGACCTGTCGTCCCTGCCGATCCCTTCGGGTATGGCCGGTGATGCCAGCCCTGCCTCTTTCGCCCAGCAGCGGTTGTGGTTTATCGATCAGTTGGAGCCGGGTAACAGTGCCTATCATCTGCCTGGCGCCATTCGTCTCAACGGCCCGCTGGATGTCGGGGCGGTGCAGGCGGCTTTCGACACCCTGGCACTTCGCCATCACAGCCTGCGCACTACCTTCCGTGCCGACGAAAATGGGGAGCCGCTGCAGGTGGTGGGACCGGTGGCGCCGGTCAACATCCCGCAACTGAGTGCAGACAGCGAAATGGCATTCCAGGCCTGGGCCAGGGAGATCGCGCAGCAACCCTTCGATCTGGCCGCTGGCCCGCTCTGGCGGGTGGCGTTGGTGCGGATGGCGGAACACGACCATCGCCTGGTGCTGTGCCTGCATCACATCATTGCCGATGGCTGGTCGATCCAGGTGCTGCTGACCGAATTTGCCCAATGCTATCGCGCCGCTCTGGCCGGTGAGGTGGCCGACTTGCCTTCGTTGCCCCTGCAATACGCGGACGTGGCCCTGTGGCAACGCCGTGGCCTTGAGGCAGGCGCCGGGGAAGTGGGCCTCGACTACTGGACGCGGCAGTTGGGCGATGAGCCGCCAGTGCTGGAATTGCCGACCGATCGGCCGAGGCCTGCGCAGCAGTCTTTCCGGGGCGGGCGTTATCACTTCACGTTCGACGACACCGTGGCCAATGCGCTGAATGCCTTGGCGCGGTCCCGGGGAACAACCTTCTTCACGGTCATGCTGGCGGCCTACAAGGTGCTGCTGTACCGGCTGAGCGGGCAGACCGACCTGAGCGTGGGCGTTCCCATTGCCGGACGAGAACAGGCGGAACTGGAGGGCCTGATCGGCTTTTTCGTGAATACCCAGGTGCTGCGCAGCGATGTGGCCGGCGGCGATGGATTCACAGCCATACTGTCCCGGGAGCATGAGATTGCCCGGCAGGCTCAGACGCATCAGGCATTGCCATTCGAACATCTTGTCGACCAGCTGCAGCCGGAACGCAGCCTGAGCCAAAATCCGTTGTTCCAGGTGCTCTATAACCATCAGCAGCGCGATGGCGAGCGCTTTGAACTGACTCCCGGTGTGACTGCTGAATTGCTGGCGCAGGACGCCGGCGCCGCCCAGTTTGACCTGGCGCTGCACACCTGGGCCTTCCCGGACGGTCGCGTGGGCGGTAACTGGAATTACGCGGCGGATCTGTTCGATGGGGAAACGGTTGAGCGGATACACCGTCGATTTGAATGCCTGCTCCGGCAGATCGCGGCAGACCCCCAGCAGTCAGTCGGCGACTATGATCTGCTGGACGACACCGACCACGAGCAACTGGCGAGCTGGAACCGGACGGGCGTGGACTATGGCCGGCCCGAGCCGGTGCATCGTCTGTTCGAGCGCCAGGTGGCTGCGCACCCGGATCGGGAAGCCCTGGTGTTCGGCGCTGAACGCCTGAGCTACNCCNACCTGGATGCCCGAGCCAATCGNCTGGCCCATTACCTGATCGGCCAGGGCGTGGATCGCAACAGTCTCGTAGGCGTTGCCACCGAGCGCTCGGTGGCCTTGGTGGTCGCCCTCTACGCCATCCA
>JGI25129J35166_1000092_pt1 | contig 37233 bp, 33 predicted proteins | sample ETNvirnome_2_130_FD_35166 | JGI IMG/M metagenome (IMG submission 35166) | reverse complement strand
TGAACTTACAAAACTAGCAAGTAGAAGAATGAATAGTCCAATTAATAATATCTTTTTGTGTGTCATGTTTTAAATTTGGCGAATAGTACAATACTTGTAAGGAACGCAATAGCGATTACTAATTCCAACAAGTGGGACATTACCCAACTAATATAGGTAAAATTGTTTGCGTAGCTGCTAATATCTGAATCTGACGCTATATCGTTATAGGTGTTTGCTAACATTCCCCCTACAACGAAAACGAAAATAAGTAACACAACACTAACAATAAAAAAGATGGGGTGTGTATCTAGTAAGAACACCGATACAAGTAAAAATATAATGAGTAAGATAAATGCAAATAAAAATAATGAATCAAATAAACTAGCATAATTCGTATTTAAGTTCCCTGTAACGTCTTTTGCTTCTTGGCTAAACTCTGCGTCCGATTGTATGTCTGCGTTTGTTAAATCTAACACTTGGCTACCAAAGATTAAAGAAATTGCCATAACAATAACTACAATAACAATAGTTAAAGTATCCAGTATTGCATTTCCTTTTTTATTCTTCATATTCTCCCCCAAAAATTCTTTTTCGGTTCTATTTTCCTTTCTTTATTTTCTTTCCCAATTAAATGATCTAATACATCATAATTAGTTTTAAATTTCTGTGGGTTTTCTGCCTTCTTCGTTCTAACAAATTTAAAAAAGTCGTCCGTCACGTGCATTTTTTCAGTTCGTCGTTTCTTCATTTTAATTTTTCAACCCATATAGCCCATTTTTCCGATCTTTTAACCCAATGATAAAATATGTAAATACTAAAGTACGTAATAAATAATCTAAACAACCATAACGTAAGTTTACTAAAATTATCGCTTACATTAGCCGCCCCGACGTTAAATATTGCTGGAACGATTGATAAACTAATTAAACTTACAAATATTAATAATAGTTTAAGTAGGAAATGATCTTGTTCTAAATTGAACGCAAAGTATAACATTAAGAAAGCAAATATACTTATAGCAATAACCATAGCTAAAGTCATGTCTGTTTCTTCTGTCGTTAAAGTCCAACTTTCAGAATATGTAAACTCCGAATCTGTGGCAGTAGCTGTTAAAGTATTAACACCCACAAAATAATCATTTGTATTAAAACTAAAAGTCTTTCCTGTTGTTATGTCATTCCCATTAACTGCCCATGTTACGACAGCGTCCCCGTCTAGGTCTGACGTGGAAACTTTAAATTTGTATGAATTTGGAACTTTTAAAGTTAAGTTGTCGGTGGTAGGATTTACTTTCGCTAAACTAAAATCTGCATTACCTGTGATAATGTTATCCGTTTGTATTGGCGTTGAATTTACGTATGTATTTTCTGCGATAATGATAGCATATACTACATCATCTTTTTCGTAATACTGGCTTGATCCTGGTAAAGTAGCGTTTGTGTAATCGCCATTTTCTAATCCTGTAATTTCTTCTTCAAGTACAAATACATCATTTACAAACCATCTGTAATAAATATCTCCTGAATCACTATCATTAAGTGTATAGTATGCTGATCCAACTATAATATCATCTGTAAGGTTATCTCCTCCGATAATTGATATGTTTGTTGCGTTTGGAAGGTAATATCTATTATTTGTGTATGTATAATTAATTAAACTAAAAGTTTCCGTGGTGCTTGAATCTCCTACAATTTCAATCTGTGAACAATTTCCTTCTTTATTTCCTGAGAAATGTGCTGTGCATGAACTTTCATCCCACGTTGCTGATGTAAATATTATTGGTAAATTTCCACATTCTCCAGCTCTATAATCTACTTGTAAAATGTTTGTACATATTCCTTGAAATGTAATGTTATGCCATACGTTATGTTCAATTTGTGGGTCGTAGTTTATTGAACTTAATTCTTCACTTTGATATATTCCTTCATTGATGTATAGTAAGTTTTGTTGGGAGTTATATAATTCTACCACTTCTGAACTTGTGAATGTTCTTCCGTTTACGGTTACTTCACTTATTGTTCCGTTAAAAAATCTGTCTGGTGACCATCCTACATTATTTGCTACTATAAAATCTGTTGTTGTACCGCCTATGGTTTCATTTATTTGTGTCCATGTATGTGATGAATCTTTCACTCCGTTGATATATATTGTTAAATTCCTTGTTGAGTTATCTCTTGTAAATCCTATATGTGACCATTCGTTTATTGGTAAGGTTGCTGTTGATTCTCTTTCTACATTTGTTCCACTTCCTGTTTCATGAGTGTACGTTATTTTGTTTGATGTGCCTATTGTTAATAAATAGGGTATGTTATCTGCTGTTGTTTCTCCTTCTGTTACCATTCCAAATAATGCTTGAGAATCTGATGTTGGTGTATTAAATGGTTTTACCCATCCGAATGAAGAAACATCTCCTTGAATTAACAATGAACTTGGAGTTGCTACTTCTAGATAATCTGCGACTCCGTCAAAAGTATATGAACCTTGTTCAAGTGATATTCCTCCTCTTCTTGGTTCTATGTTACTTACAACTGTTGCTGTATGTCCGTTTCCAGATACATCTGAGATTGTTGTTGTTTCTGTTCCGTCATATTCATAATGTAATATTGGCGAATCTCCAATTACTGTATGATTTTCATATAACTCTAGAATTTGTTCGTTATCCATCCAGAAATCATATACTTGATTTTCATCCATGTTTCCATATAGATAATATAATGAACCTCCCGAACCTAATCTTACATTTCCTTGATTATGTGGACTTCTTGTCCTTGCGGTTGAACCTGCTGATATTCCGTCAATAAATAATTCAAGATGTGTTGTATTCATTCTTCCAACATAATGATGCCATTCATTGGGTTTCAGAAAATTTGTTGATGTTACTATAACATCTTGTTCACCATTTGTTGTGGTGTTTGAAATTGAAAACTTAAAATCGTCACCTAACCACGGTGACATTAATATTGCTGATTTTCCATCTCCAAATGTTGATACTGCTACTTGTGAATATAACCATTGATATGCAAATGCACTTGTATCTGTTTTATGCCATACAGATATTGTAAATTCTGAATCTGATTCATTGAATGTTAAATCTGCTGTTAATGGTGTTGTGAGGTATCCTCCATCATTTTCTCCATGTAATGAATAATTTCTTGGATTCTCGGGGAACCATTCTGGTGCATTTTCTTCTGATAAATTATTTTCTTCTGTTGAATCATCTGATGCTATTCCTCCAACGCTTGTTGTGTTCCATTTTCCCCATATTTTATAATCTGAATCTTTTTCTAAATTCCCATTTTTTTCTTGAGTGAACGTGTGTGTTCCTGTCCAACTTGAATCTTCAATGGTATATTCAGAGAATCCAGTTGCTAAGAATGAATATGTAGTTCCTCCTTCTAATGTAGGTATTGCGTACACTTTTCCATCTTTGTAAACTCTTGCATTAGAAAAGGGTATGCCTGTATTTTTTAATGTAACTTTTGCAGGTTTGTTAATTTCTGGACATTTGTTTGAATCTATGTATATCCTTCCTCTTCCGTGATTGTAACAATTAGTAAATATATCTTTTGCAAGTTTGTTGGATTTGATATTTTCTACATATTCAAGTTTAAAATTAAAATTTTCTTCAACTAACTTTCCATGATTATATTTATAATTTTCTCCTTTTTCTTCTTGTGCTAACGCTGACGTTACCGATACTAAAAACATAATTACAAAAAGAATTAAAATGTATTTCTTCACTTGATCCCCCCGCTAAACCTTTGAAGAACTCCTTCTTTATCTTTCTGGGTAATAACCTCTCTACTGTTAAACTGTGCCATTAAACTCTCACGTTCTTTATTATCTATCGTTCTTGAAAGGAACGCCCTTATAAAACCCATTACAGTATCAATAATTACATTTAATTTAGAATCGTGAACCTCCCATTCATAACAATTTAAAATAATAGCTTCTGTTAATTCTTTTCTTGTGTCTGCTAAGAAATCGTAAAATTCTTCCCTGTTCATGTTTCCTTGAACAGAATGATTATTCGCCCGTAAATCTATCATGGACATAATAGCCGCTACACCTTCCTCGTTTGCGTAAGGTCTACCCGTAGAAAATTCTTTCTCGTATAGTTCCCCATTTTCCCCACGCAGAATTTTTATCTTCTTTGCTGCTAAAAATATTTCTGTACGTTGTAACAGTTCAGACGTATTAAGTTTTAAATTTATAAATGTAGGATCTGCGATCATTTGGTAGCTACTTTGTGTAAATTGGTTTTTGCTTTCTGCTTCTGACATATTTTTATATTCCTCGTTGTTCTAATCCCGTAAACTCAAACCGTAACTTCTTTTTAGATTTTTTAGATAATGGTTTTCGAGTTCTTTTAATCCCGCCTGTAACTGCGTGTAAAGTTGGGGTTCTTCGTTTAGGTTGTTTGAAAGGTTTAAGTTTTAAGGTTCTTCCTTTTGCTTTTTTATATCCGAAAGTTGGAAGGTTCGGTTTGAATATTCTTACTATCTCTGTTGGTGGGGGAGGACTAGGAGAAGGAGAGGGGCTAGGAGAGGGGCTAAAACTTGGACTAGAGGAAGGCGAAGGACTAGGGGATAAGCTAGGACTAGGAGAAGGCGAAGGGCTAGGAGAGGGGCTAAAACTTGGGCTAGGAGAAGGCGAAGGGCTAGGGGATAAGCTAGGGCTTGGACTAGGGGAACGAGAAGGACTTCTTGAAGGACTAGGGGAACGAGAAGGGGAAAAGCTAGGACTACGTGAAGGACTTGGACTTAAAACTTTGAATGAAGGAGAACTTTTCTTAGAATTTGCTATCTCAAACTTAATAGGTTCTTCATTATACTTAATGCCTAACTCGTCTTTAAGTTCTAATAACTTTTCTGTCTTAGGAGATTTACCTTTCTTACTTTCTCCTAAGGTTTCTGCCAAACGAAAGAAGTCGGGAACGTCTTTAAACCGTCCTGTGTGTGCCACGCCTAACGCTTCCCCTTGTCTTAATGATATTGAACCCGCTGCTTTACGTTTAAATTCTCCTCTTGCCATAGCTTTAGAAGTACCTAACTTTTTTGAGAAGTCTTTCTTTGCCCAAAGATCATAACCGAAAGCATGGGAAGGGGCGACGTCTCCTTCTCCTATACCTTTACCTTTAAGTTCTACTATCTTCTCAAATTTACCGTTAATATTTTTCTCAATATGAAAAGGAGAATCTTCGGGGATTTTATATTTACCTTTTGGGTTTGCTTTCTGTAATTCTTGAAATACAAATTCAGTATGACTTTTTAATTTTGTTTCTGACGTTGTGGAGAACATCCCTTCAATATCCCCAATCTTTCGCCTTATTCCTTGTTTAGTTTCAGACATAGAAGCGAAACTTCCGAAAACTTTCCCTTTCTTTTTCCCTATTGATTTGTAAACTGTGAACGCTTCTTCTCCTGTCATTGTACGAGTACCACCTTTCTTTATTGCTTCTGGTGTGAAGAAGTTACTTTTTACGTTTTTTAACTCTTGAACTGCGGGGATTGAACGGGAAACAAACTCTTGCTGTTGTTTAGGACTTATTGTTTTACCTTCTATAAACATCTCGGTAGGTTCTGTAATGAATAGTTCTGGTTTACTCCTTAGAACTTCCGCACCAACAGACGTTAAAGGTTGTGCGTCTCCTTCAAAGAATACGGGGGCTTCTTCTACCATTCTTGGAACTACTTTTCTTGGAGAACCAAACTCAAATCTTTTAGGGAGAAGAACGGGAGAAGAACGAGAAGGAACTTTCACAAATTCGCCACCGACTAACTTTTCTACTCTCGGTTTTGTGCTAAAGGTAGCTAAAGGTTTAGCTTTACCTTCTGCGTATTCCACGCCTACAACTCGGGACGTTCCTACTTTCTCCGTAACAAAGGAAGGAGTAACTTTACTTATTGCTGATCCTGTTAATGCACCACCACCGAACGCAGTTAATTCTGCTGTTTTCTCTCCAACAAATTGAGCTTTGTCTCCTTCTGGTGTTGTCTTATATCTTGTAACTGTATCTATTGCGTACGCACTCCCAACCGCTGCACCCGTTATTCTTGCGGGGAGAGATTGAGCAACAACAGGGGCTTTCTTTGTTGCAACCGCAACACCAACACCAATAGCAAAACTTGTAGTTGCTTCTGTTGGTTTCTCTCTGAAATAATTATAATATCCTTTCCCAAAAGATTTTACTACCCCTTCATCTCCTGTATATTTCCATTCGGGGAGAGCCTGTTTAACTTTGGGAGAAACTTTCTTGTCAAACCTTTCTATCTTTTGTTTTGCGGGTGTTACTAAATCGGGAGTTTTTGGGATTGGTGGGACGCCACGAGAAAGACGTTTATTTTTTTCTTCTCTTATTCTTTCTTGTTGGACTTGTTCCCTATTTTGTTCTATAATTTGAAGGTTTTTTCTTGTATTGACATAAGAACGAACATACTGTCCTTCATTTCTTGCTTGATCAATAGTGTTAAGGTTTTGTTTCGCAGAAACTTCTTTTCGTTTCGCTTGTTCTTCTGCTTTCTTAGAAATAGATTCTTGTTGTTTAGCGTGTCTTTCTTGTGTTGCTGTTTGATCCCTTGCTTCTTTTAAGGTTGGATTAAAAACAGGATCATGCGGTTTATTTTCATCTTTGAGAGTAGCACCACCGCCGCCTTTAAACTTTGTAGGTTTAGAACGTCTATTAACACTTTTCCCGCCTGTGCCACCTACTTGCTGGGTTCTTCCAGTATAGGGATTTTTTATAATAATGTTGGGCATTAAAATTACTTCCAAAAGAAAACGGTATAATATTGGAAAGTACAAATAGTATATAAACTTTGCCCCAGATGGGGCAAATGCCCCATTCGGTTTTTATATTATTTTAACATTTTATGTCTTGGAAGCTTCCTAATTGGAAAGCTAACGAGGTAACAATATGACAAAAGAAGTAAAATTTCAACTTAGCGAATTACTAGGTATTGGTATGACTTTAGTTGTTTTAGGTATTGGTATTGCGTACGGTTTGCAAGTTATGGCAGATGTTCAATCAGATATGACAGTACAATCTAACGAATACAACGCAACTGCAGACGCAATTACTGGTGTCGCAAAGATCCCTGCAAAATTACCAACTATTGCAACAGTAGTAGTAGCAGCTGTAATTTTAGGGATATTAGTAACGTATCTATGGGCGAGGTTTAGATAAAATGACTAAAGAAGTAAAATTTCAACTTAGCGAACTGCTAGGTATTGGTATGACATTAGTTGTACTTGGTATTGGTTTAGCATACGGTTTACAAGTTATGGGGGATGTTAAAGATGATTCTGCTTTAGCTGATTGTACCAACCAACCGCCAGAGAGTGGCTACACAACTTACGTAACTGCAACGAAACTATGTACAAATGGTTCTGACAGTTTAGAACCCGCTTCAACTGCGTATGTAGCTGTAACAGATTCAGTTACTGGTGTCGCAAAGATCCCTTCAAAATTACCAACTATTGCAACAGTAGTAGTAGCAGCTGTAATTTTAGGGATCTTAGTAACGTATCTATGGGCAAGGTTTAGATAAGCCTTATTTTTTTTTTTATTATTTAATTATTTTTATGGTATTCACAAAGAAGAAACAAAAGGACGCATTTAACTTTGTTAAAGTAGGCGTTGGTTTATCTGTTCTTGGTTCTGTAAGTCCAGCGGCTGCACCTTTAGGGAAAGCTGTAAAGGTTGGTGGTTCAGTTATAGGGGCGGGTATGGTTTTAGATTCTCTCCATTACCTTAATAAGAAAGGTAAAAAGTTTTAACAGATCATATTAACAATAAGTTTTTCCCTTTCCTTTCTCTTACCAGAAGCGACATAACGAACCGTTGTGGAGGTTTTCGTGTGGCCGATTGTTTGGCTTGTAATTACAAGATCATTCCCTGAAGCTTTATAGAATCGTTCTAGGAATGAATGGCGTAACGTATGGAAACTTACTCTATATAATGGCGATCCATTCTTACGGATATAGTAAATATCTTCAAGCCCCGCCTTCTTTCGTGATATATGGAACTTCCAATTTAAACTAGAAGGTTGTATATGCGGTTTTTTTGATCCGCTAGTTATGGAAGGTTGAAAGAAATATTCGTTTGTAGAAAAAAACTTCTGACAAAACCAATAAGATATAAGTTCAAGGCGTAATTTTTCGGGAACAATTCGGTCGATGACTTTCCCCGCCTTTGCAACTTTTACCCTTAAAATTCTGAAATCGTCTTTAAAATCTGCGGTTTTTATACGACAAATCTCAACACGACGTAAACCTACATAATACGCTATGGCGAACATACACCGAAAATTGTAATCCCATCTTTCCAAACCATCAAGAAGTAGCTTAAATTCGCCATCATTTAAATATTTAATAAATCCTGTTTTAACTTTTTTCCTAGACATTTGGAACTCCAAACACCTAAAACCTACTCTTCTTTAATTTCTTCCTCTTCGTTATTAAAAGCTTCTTGTTCTAATAGTTTCTTATGGTTACCATTAGTAACGTAATCTTTAAATTCTTTTAAAAAATGGATCATCGCTTCGTGCTTATTTACGCCTATTTTTTTGTCTAAATATTCAACTGCGGTTAAATTATCAAGTAAAGGATTCTTATACATTAACATTTTATGTATTGCAAAAATACAACGCCCCACACATTCAGAATCAGAATAAGCGGTATTATAATCATAATCGCTAATATTTTTAAGAAGGGGTTTAAACTTCTCGTAGTTCAACTTAATTGTAATTTGTCGTGTCACTTTTCTCGCCTCTTTATTAAGAGGAATTTGTGAAGGTTTCTTTTTAAACATTCGTAACTCCCTTCTCGTTAATAGTGTCTATTGGCGACCAAAGAGAATTAATATGCCCCACGTGGCGATTATACAAAGGGTGCTTAGTGTGTAGTTTATGGCTAGTTTCTTTATTAAGGTTTTGGTTTGGAATGACTTCCTCTACGCTGATCCGCACAAAATCCCCTATTTGAAAATCTTTTCCTAATAGGGTTGCCATATCTTTAGAGAAGGTAACTCCTTTGCTATTTCCCACTTTTATAATTTTTCGTATCATTTGATTATCAAATAGGTTATAACTATTTAAACTTTTTGTATATGTTTATAACGCTTCTTTATTTTTTTGTTAGTTCCTATATATTCTATACTTGAAAGGATCAACGAGAACCAAAACTCTGCCATTTTTTCATAGGTTTGTGAGGGATAACTACTATTTATAAGTATCGGTACGTATACGTATATAGATATATATAGATATAATAATATAATATTCTCCATAAGAAAAGAAGGTTCTACAATATATATTTTCTAATTCAGTAGTGTTTATATAGTTATAACAAGTTATAACCTATTACAATGGTTAAAATGATTAAAAAAATTGTAGATGTTGGCAATAGCTTAGGGATTACACTTTCTAAGTCATGGCTTAACGATTGTGAAGTTAAACGGGGAGATTTTGTTTCCGTTGATATTCAAAAATTAAAAGGAGATGATAGAAATGAGGAGAAAGGTAACTACAACGATTGAAAATAAAAACTATCTAAAGTGTATGGCTTTCGGAATCCAATTTTCAGAAGCTTTAGATGTTGGGATTAATATTCTTGCTGGGTTTGATCCGCAATTAATGGATTTAAAGAAAGAAGTTAAGCAGCTTGAAGGCGAACTTCAATTTAAACAACTTAAATTAAAAGAACTTCTCACAGATCAAAAGAAAAAAAAGAACTCTACGGAATTTGATAACGCAGATGATTTATTTGCCATGATGAATAAACGGGGTGGTTCTTTATGATTCTTCAAGGTGTGTTTAAATTAGATGGGCATGAGAAACAATTTGTAACTAATATGAAAAAGTTAAGCTGTTCAAGTTGTGGAAAAACTTGTAAGGATAAGGATAATGTTTATGTTTGTTCAGAGAAGAAGCATATATTTTGTAAGTGTCATAACGAAAGGAACTCTCCTTTTTGCCCTAGTGCCTTAGAGGGTTTTAATTCTCGGTACCACCAAGATATATGGTGTCGATTGGTGGTGGCAAAATGATTACCATAAAAGATAACGTATTCTGGGTTTACAACAATTACCCAGACGCTGTAAACTTTGATTCTATTTTACTGGCAATCTATGAAAACTATTACGGGAAGCTAACACACAACGCAGTAAGTAGCGTTAAACGTGCTGGTCGTTATTGGCGATCAAGAAGTTTCAAAAGATTAGAATCTGTAAAGGAACATAACTTAGAAACAAGAAATAAAATATTTGGGGCTTTTGTATGAAATCAACGAAGAATATAAGCTTTGACTATATGTTTAATATACATGAAGGGATTGAAAGATTTATTCCTTCTGATAATGAAATAAAGTGGAAATGAATAGACGACAATACTAAACTAGCCATGCGAAGGTAAAGTAAACATCTTGCTGTGTTGTCGGTTCAATAGGGGACTACACCCCCTTCGGGATAGACAACCTCTATCGCCTCTTTTCCCCAGTTAAGCCACAAACTTAACGAGGCTTCCTAATATGGTGGAAGCGGGGTTTATACTTACACATACGCATAGCGTAGATTATGCGAAGGTTATGGAAGAATGAACAAAAAAAATGGTAGTTTTTAAAGAAAAAGTATTCAATTTGTTTCCTGAGGGGAAAAATGAAAAACAGAAACATACAACATAAAGATGATTGGGGGACACCAGATTATATTTTAGAAAAAGTTAGAAAGATATTACAAACTGGAACTTACTTTGATCCTTGTCCATTAGAACATACTTGTATTGATTGGGATGGTTTGGAAATTGATTGGCATTATAAAAACTATTGTAATCCACCATATTCAAGAAAGTTAAAAGAAGCATTCATAAAAAAAGCAGTAAAAGAACAAAACAAAGGAAATACAACTTTAATGCTTTTACCAGTATCAACATCAACAAAAATATTTCACGAATATGTATTACCAAACGCAGAAATAACATTCATTAAAGGAAGAATAAAATTTAAAGGATTTAATACAAAAGGAGAGTATGTAACAAACAAATGTGGAATGCATGATTCAATGTTTGTATTATTTAGAGGTAAACAACTCAAGTGAGGGGAAAAATGATATCAACAGGATTAATATTGGGAGTAGCAATAGGATTTGTAACAGGAATTATGACAGGAATATCTTGCCTATATGTATATATCACAGAAAAGGTGAACAGTGAAGAGGGAACATGTAAAAAATGCCCCCGCTGGTGGGAGTAATGCAATAATTAAAAGAGAGGTAGAAGGATGAAAAAAAATAATAGAAAATTAGATGAAAGAATATATCTTAAAAAAGATACAATAAAAATTAAAGAAATAGAATATTATTTTTTTAACAAAAAATTAAATTATATAGGAGAAAATGTAACCATAGGACACATCATAAAAAATAAAAAACATAATGAATATGAATTTTATACAGATGATAGAATACAATTAAATATAAAAATATTACAAAAAGTAATAACCTTATTAGAAAATAAAAACTTCGCATAATAAAAATTAAGCGAAATAAAAAGACGAGGTAAAATAAAAATGGCATTAGAAGTAGGAGAACAATACATTAAAGGGATGATTCCTCTGGGACGAGTACAACAATTAGTTTTTGAAGCAATTAGAGATAAGAAAGACGAAGTAGAGTTCGCAGCGTTTCATAACAAAGATAGGAAAGACGAAAGACAACCAAACTTAAAAATTAGCGGTGGCGGTTCAATATGGATAAATACGAAAAAGGGGACGACGATCCCAGAAAAGAAAATCCTATGATTAAACGCTGCGTAGATTGTGGAGAGGTGTACCGCACAATAACTAACAAATGCTGGACGTGTGGCGGTCGTGTCGTGCCATATTAGAGTAAACACCATAAGGGAAATAGAAGAAAACGGATACACTCTACCCCTTCCTTATGGTGGCTCTTTAAATTAACGAGGAAAAAAATAAAATGGATTCAACAACAACAATAGGTGCAGTAATGATTACCTTAGCAGTATTAATAGGTTTTGGAATAATGTTTGTTATCTTAACATCATTACGAAGTCATAAGCTGGTGGTTCGTAGCCCCGACAGTAACAGAATAGAAGGGTTCTATAAAATCCTTCCAAAGAAAGATAAGGCAACTGGGATTATTTGGTGGAAGTCTGTTTTCTGGCAGAAGAAAATAACACTCCCAGAACCACCAGACGAAGTAATTTTTATCAACCCAAAAGGTAAAATTTGGGTTGAGGTATATAGGTTAAGTGATAGCGAATATATTTATATTCAAGATAAAGGATTAAAAGATAATTCTATTATTGAATCTTCCCAGTTAAAAGTTTCTGAAACTCTTAAACCATTTAGCGAAGTTCAAAGGCAAGTTATCGTTAATCAATTTGCGAAGGCAGAAGCACAAAGGCAACATTCCTTTTTACGTGAAAATGGGATGAATATAGCGGCTTTAGGTATGATGATGATGATTATCGTTATTGGGATTGTGTACTGGGGAGATATAGCAAGTGCAACAATGAAGCAAAATGACGCAACTACTGGGCTACTTGGAGAAGCAAATAAATTAGTGAAAGGTTTAGCTGGAGATGTTCGGGACGTTGCCCCCGCTGGTGGGAGTAATGCAGTAGTTCAACGTGGAACGGAGAAGCCCCCGAAATGACAGAAGAAAACATTTATACAGAGTTCAACAGTAACAAAGCTACTTTAATGCGGGTAGATTCTGCATTAAAGAGGGCTAGTTACTGCTGTTCTCTGGATGATTATTCTGGATGGTTTAAAGCACTTGGGGATTTAAGAAGGGAAGCAGTAGTAAAAATGAGTGAAGAACAAGAAAAAGAATGTAATATAAAATTTTTAAACTTAGAGAGAGAGTTTGCTATTCTTGGTTTAAGTAAAGCAAATACATCTTTTCATAATACAAAAATAGATAATAAATTAGATAGCTTTGAGATTTTTCTTCGTAAAATCATGGATACTAAAGGTATGCTTCTTAGAGATAAGGAACAAGAAAGCGGGTTATAAAGATGGCAAGAGTTACAGATAAAAATTACTACATGGAAGAAAAGCTTAAAGAAAAGCTAGATTTATGTGTGGCTCGTTGTACTGGAGAGAAGAAACTTGATAATCTTATTATTGTAGATGGAGATGAAGGTATAGGTAAAACGACGTTTGCTATTCAATGTGCGTATTATATGGCTCAACAATCTAAGCGATCCTTTAGCGTAGATAATGTATTCTTTGATTTAGATAAGATGTTTGAGTATGTCCGAACCACAACCGATAAGGTTATAGTATGGGATGAGGCGGCACTAGGTGGTTTATCTACTGATTGGCGGAACGAACAACAAAGAACGCTAATTAAATTATTAATGGTTGCTCGTAAGAAAAGGCATATATATATTTTTAATATTCCTAAGTTCTTCAAACTAAATGAGTATCTTATAGTAGATCGGTCTATTGCGTTAATACATATTTATGCTAGGCGAGAGATTGAGCAAGGGCGGTTTTGTTATTACAAGAAGTCAAGTAAAGAAAGACTATTCTATGATAGACTTAGGACAAGGCAACGGAACTATAAAAGATATTATGACTTTCATGGTTCTTTCCCTAATGTTCTGGGGCAGTTGATAAATGAGGAAGAATACGAACGTAAGAAAGATGAAGCGATCCTAAGTATTGGAATAAACAAAGAAAGAAACAAGTGGAAGGAAAAAGTTATAGATTATCAAACTCGACTAGCAAAAAGCGATATTAACAAAGAACTTTTAGCCGAAACGCTGGGTATTTCGTTGAGAACTGTCTATAATTGGGTAGAAAGGGGGGACGCCCCCTTAAAATGAAGTTTGCAGTTTGCAAAATAGTTAAACAATGGGAGAGATAGGCTGGTGGCAACATGAAAAATTTAAGTAAAGAAGAATACAATAAGGCAAAGAAGGTAGGGCTTAGGAAGTTAATAAAAGCTAACATCAAAATCTATAACTTGTTATGTAATAGTTGTAGAATTAAAACAGTAAGAGTATCACAAAGAAAGAAAGTTCGCATTAATGATTACTGTGATGTTTGTAAAGTTAAAGCAATAGAATTACTTGAGGTGTTTAAGTGAAATTAACAATTTGTAATTTAAGAAAGACAAATACAGAACTCCTTATATTGAAGGAACTACTAGAGAAAGAATGTTCAATTTTAGAACTTACTCGGACTTTAAGCATTGCACCTCATAATTTAAAAATACATATAGATCGTTTGCTTTCTGATAAACTAATAATATCAACAACAGAAGGAGAAGGTAAAAAAAAGTATTTGAAAATTAATCCAAAGAAAAAAGAGCTTATTAGTTTACTGACAAACAAAGAAGTTAAATTTGAAATAGGAAACTCTCTCACTTTAGGTTTATTAGATTTATTTGAATATGCTTATAAGAAAGGTAAAAATGAGGAATTAGTTTCTTTCAAAAAAGCATATAATAATTCAGAAAACCATATTAAAAGGTTAGAAAATAAAATTGAAGAAATGGGTTTTTTGATTAAAGAGTTGGAGTTATTAAAGTGAACTTAATTCATGTTGTGCTTTTTATTATAGTAATGTTATGTAGTATCGTATTCCATGAACTAGGACATTTAATATTAATAAGGAAGTATGGCGGTTCGCCAGAACTTAGGTTTAAGCGGGGGGACTTCTCCGCAAAGATTCCAGAAGGTATATCTAAGAAACAAGAACAGAGTATTATAGTTGCTGGTGTACTTGCGGGGTTCGTTCCTTTAGCTTGGGGATTGTTTGCACTTGATCCGCTGTTAAGCCTTAGCGGGTTTGTATTATATGTAGTTGGTTGTAAACATGATCTAATTGAATTAAGAGGGAACGAATGACATTAGAAAATAAAATCTGTGAACATCTCACAAATACTTTAAAGAAAGATGTTTGTGCTTATGGTAGGCGTAACGGTTGCGAATACCAGAATAACAATTTTATAGTAAGAAGAGGTTTAAGTTTATATTATGGCTGTTTAATTAATATAAAGGGATATAAGGAAGATGACAATAAAGAAAGAACCGTTTAGAAGGTATCAAGAAGGAAAATCCGCAGATGTCATTACTATTAAGATGAACGCAGAAGAAAGGCGAGAGTTTGAAGGTTGGAAATACCTTTTACAACAAAGTAAAGATTCAACAGCGTTTAAACAACTCGCTAAGATTGGATCACAAGTATTACAAGAAGAAAAAGTTAAGGCAATAAATCAAGTAGTTATGAACAACTACCGTAAAAATAAGCGGCTTGGAATAGTGGATTTTGATTAAAAGGTAGGCAAAAGTAACGAAATAACCCAAAAAAGTATTACTATTGCATTCGTCCACCCTACTGGATCAATAAAGAAAATGGAAAAACTCAATTTAAAGAAGGAAGGACTTAAATTAATAGCTGGTTTAGTTTACGTAATCATATTCTATTTGGTTGTAGTTTACTTTAAACTTAATATGTATGAGGTCTACGGTTTAGTAATGTTAAGTTCTCTTGTTATGTTACTAATTTCCAAAAGGTTTAAATGGAAAGCCTTATTTATTAATGCTATTGTAGTAGCCCTGCTCTTTGTCGTTATTCGTTATCTCGGTGGTGTTGGGGGCTTTTTTCTTTCTACGGCCGCAATTTGCGGCTTTATTTTGGTTACAAAAAGAAAGAAGTTTGTAGAAGTAAAACAACATATAGAATCTATGATTTGGGGTAAACCTATTAAAGACTATGTTAAAGAAGGCGAAAAGCTACCTAAATTAAAGTTTAGGTAAATCTTTAGCATTTCTTGGTTTCTTTGGAAAACATTTTTCCAGTACGCTTTTTTGTTTAGGTTCGTATCCTTTCATTTTATTTATTATTAAATAAGTAAAATACAAGCGTTATAGCAAATACTACGATAGGGTAACTTATGGTTAATATTGATATAAGCCCCGCTGCGTAGAATAATATAGCTACAATCGTAGTTATGAAACAATCAATAAGTAAAACTTCTATGAAATCATACCTTAATGACATAATCATAAATATGATAAAGAAAGATAACAGAATTAAGTTTCCGATTAAAAACTGGTTTGCTTCTGGAAGTACACCGCCTAATCCTGTGATTATTTGGATTGGGTTTGTCAAGTTGTCTAAGAAAGACATATTATATAGATCTGCCATGTTATATACGCATTTTAACTAATACTGCTACCCCCACCCCTAAAAATAATGCTAGTAAGATAATTAAACCTATGTAATCCTTAATAAACGCAAATTGTGGTACATCTTTGGACGCTTGGTCTAACATTCCGTTATAAATCCCAAAACTCTTATATGTAAGTTTTAACGCACTATAACCCTGTGAGAAGAACCCGCCTATTACATCTAAGAATCCTACGTCTTGTTTAATGTTTGTTGCGTTCTCTTGAATATCTTTTGTAAAACTATATATCTCTGTGAAATTATCATAATTACCTAAACTGGTGTTTCCTTCTAAATTATATTCTGTTTGAAGTTCTCCTACTAAATTACTAAATACCAGCGTGAACATTCCTATAAGTACTAAAGCTATAACAAACCCAGTAATGGTAAATTCAAATTTTACGTTCTTCATTTTTTAGATTGTATGATTATCGATAATATCAAACTAGATATAAATAATAATATTATAGCCCCCCATCCTAAATTTATAATTCCGAAAAACTCCGCAAAGATTAAACCTAACGAAGCTAATATACTACTGTAAACATGGAATGATCCCACAAACGCAAACAAGATTACAATTAATGCAGTCATAAATATACCAAACGTACCAGCGTTAAGTTTATCTTGAAATAAAGTTTTCCATGAAGAAGCAAGAACCTTCTCTTTTCCGTCTATTGTCGCTGTGAACACTGCGTAATACGTTAAATTCTCTGTTAAACCCTGCAAAGAAATACTGCCAACATTTGCAGTAGAGCAGCTACTATTAACTATTGTTTGTTCGTATTGTCCCCATTTCTTTAAAGCAAAACAATATTGCGTTGCAACTACACTAGCGTCGTTATATGTTAAATCAAACTGTTGTAATGAATCATCATAAGTTAAAGCGTACGTAATTCCTAATTCATTTAAGAAATTTGTTCCTGCTGTATCTGTTAAAGAGATATAAAGGTTTATTGAAGTTTCAGAAACGTAAAGAGGTTCAGATGTTAATTTATTCGTTTCGTAAGGGAAATCCACCAGAAATTTATATAATTCGTTATCGTGTTCAATATCAAAATATGACTTCCCTGCTATATCTGTCGTATACATGGCAACGGTGTTATAGGTGTTTGTAGCAATAGAATACCTTTGTAAATATACAATAGCCCCTTCAACTGTGTTTAAAGTTGTTTCGTCATATACTGTAACTGTTGTTTCTGTTCCTGATGCTTCTGGTAGAAGGTATAAAGTAAGTTCTGTTTCTGTTTGATTTGTGAGGGTGTAAAAGTATTGTCTAATTCGTCCATAACCAGAATCTGCCTCCCACCTAAAAACGTAACTGTCTGGAACTGTGAAAGGTTCGTAAAGTGTACCGTTGTTTGTTGAATAATTAATATAATAAGAATCAGATATTAACTCTAGGGTAATATTAGCATCATTAATTAATGATCCTGTAATTTCGTTCACAAATTGTATATTAAAATGGTGGGGAGTTAAAGAGATGTTTTGAGTTATTGATTCGTTATATAAAAACCAATCTAATAAATCATAATTTGTATAACCAAACTTGGTACACGTCATATTACTTTGTTTATTAACTTCAAATGTTGTATAACTTGTATAATCAAATACTGTGCCATCTAAAGTACAAGAAGGATCTACATCTTCGTCTGTTTCATCATCATAAAAACTAAAATTTGCTAAATATTGGTCTAGTGAAACATTTAAAAAATTTAAGTTTAAAGTTCCTGCTGTATCTGAATGTGCAAGAACTGAAATGTTACATAAATCATTTGCATCTTCTGTGCATAATTGTAATATTTCATTAGTTTGTTCTGTGATATCTATTGTTTCAGTAATATTAAATCCCCAACTACTTTCTTCATATGCACTAAACTCAGGCATTCCCCCGTCATCTTTCCAATCAATCTTCTCATTCCAATCATTCCCACAACTTGATGCGGGGGTTGAATCTGTTGTGCTATATTTGGTTATTAGAACCAATAAACCATATGCCCTATTTCCTCCTCCGCCTGCTCCTACTATTAATACTGCTGTTGCAGAATTGTTATGTTCATTTACTCTCTTATCTACATCAAATCCGTTTGATAATGCATCCCCTCCTAAATAAGCTGTACTTGACCCTCCTTGACTTGCTGTTAAACTCCATGCACTTATGTTAAAATTATTAGTTGTGTTTGTAAATGTGTAAGTACCTGATCCTGAACCTCCTGCTCCTGTACAAAATATTCTTCTGTTATAAAATATTCCTCTCGCTCCTATATCTCTTGGTTCATTTGTATAAATTTTTTGAACGTTTGTTACGTAACTGCTTGAGAAAAAAGGGTCACCTCCACTTGAAGTCGTTGAAGGCGTACCACTTCCGTAAGCCAATAATCTTAATAATCTTGCTCTGTTTATCTCGTAGTCTGATAAACTTAAATTACTCCAAACCACCCATTTATCATTTTCAATTTGCCTTACTGCTACATCACTTACACTTTGAAATTTTGCTAAATTTATGCTATCTGCTTCTATTATTACAAAATAATTAACATTTTCGTTAAAATCATCAAAATTGAAACTATATAGTTCTTCATCATTAAGATGTACTGATAAATTATTTAATGAACTTTCGGAACTAATATTAAATAATGCTGATGTTATGTTCGCATATTTTGGTAATTCTATGTTTGCTGTTTGGTTATCTCCTCCTACGAAAGTTAAATTCGCATCTTCGTTTATTGTATCAAATACATTAGTATAAAATACATCATTTACAATATTTGAACTTACAAAACTAGCAAGTAGAAGAATGAATAGTCCAATTAATAATATCTTTTTGTGTGTCATGTTTTAAATTTGGCGAATAGTACAATACTTGTAAGGAACGCAATAGCGATTACTAATTCCAACAAGTGGGACATTACCCAACTAATATAGGTAAAATTGTTTGCGTAGCTGCTAATATCTGAATCTGACGCTATATCGTTATAGGTGTTTGCTAACATTCCCCCTACAACGAAAACGAAAATAAGTAACACAACACTAACAATAAAAAAGATGGGGTGTGTATCTAGTAAGAACACCGATACAAGTAAAAATATAATGAGTAAGATAAATGCAAATAAAAATAATGAATCAAATAAACTAGCATAATTCGTATTTAAGTTCCCTGTAACGTCTTTTGCTTCTTGGCTAAACTCTGCGTCCGATTGTATGTCTGCGTTTGTTAAATCTAACACTTGGCTACCAAAGATTAAAGAAATTGCCATAACAATAACTACAATAACAATAGTTAAAGTATCCAGTATTGCATTTCCTTTTTTATTCTTCATATTCTCCCCCAAAAATTCTTTTTCGGTTCTATTTTCCTTTCTTTATTTTCTTTCCCAATTAAATGATCTAATACATCATAATTAGTTTTAAATTTCTGTGGGTTTTCTGCCTTCTTCGTTCTAACAAATTTAAAAAAGTCGTCCGTCACGTGCATTTTTTCAGTTCGTCGTTTCTTCATTTTAATTTTTCAACCCATATAGCCCATTTTTCCGATCTTTTAACCCAATGATAAAATATGTAAATACTAAAGTACGTAATAAATAATCTAAACAACCATAACGTAAGTTTACTAAAATTATCGCTTACATTAGCCGCCCCGACGTTAAATATTGCTGGAACGATTGATAAACTAATTAAACTTACAAATATTAATAATAGTTTAAGTAGGAAATGATCTTGTTCTAAATTGAACGCAAAGTATAACATTAAGAAAGCAAATATACTTATAGCAATAACCATAGCTAAAGTCATGTCTGTTTCTTCTGTCGTTAAAGTCCAACTTTCAGAATATGTAAACTCCGAATCTGTGGCAGTAGCTGTTAAAGTATTAACACCCACAAAATAATCATTTGTATTAAAACTAAAAGTCTTTCCTGTTGTTATGTCATTCCCATTAACTGCCCATGTTACGACAGCGTCCCCGTCTAGGTCTGACGTGGAAACTTTAAATTTGTATGAATTTGGAACTTTTAAAGTTAAGTTGTCGGTGGTAGGATTTACTTTCGCTAAACTAAAATCTGCATTACCTGTGATAATGTTATCCGTTTGTATTGGCGTTGAATTTACGTATGTATTTTCTGCGATAATGATAGCATATACTACGTCATCTTTTTCGTAATACTGGCTTGATCCTGGTAAAGTAGCGTTTGTGTAATCGCCATTTTCTAATCCTGTAATTTCTTCTTCAAGTACAAATACATCATTTACAAACCATCTGTAATAAATATCTCCTGAATCACTATCATTAAGTGTATAGTATGCTGATCCAACTATAATATCATCTGTAAGGTTATCTCCTCCGATAATTGATATGTTTGTTGCGTTTGGAAGGTAATATCTATTATTTGTGTATGTATAATTAATTAAACTAAAAGTTTCCGTGGTGCTTGAATCTCCTACAATTTCAATCTGTGAACAATTTCCTTCTTTATTTCCTGAGAAATGTGCTGTGCATGAACTTTCATCCCACGTTGCTGATGTAAATATTATTGGTAAATTTCCACATTCTCCAGCTCTATAATCTACTTGTAAAATGTTTGTACATATTCCTTGAAATGTAATGTTATGCCATACGTTATGTTCAATTTGTGGGTCGTAGTTTATTGAACTTAATTCTTCACTTTGATATATTCCTTCATTGATGTATAGTAAGTTTTGTTGGGAGTTATATAATTCTACCACTTCTGAACTTGTGAATGTTCTTCCGTTTACGGTTACTTCACTTATTGTTCCGTTAAAAAATCTGTCTGGTGACCATCCTACATTATTTGCTACTATAAAATCTGTTGTTGTACCGCCTATGGTTTCATTTATTTGTGTCCATGTATGTGATGAATCTTTCACTCCGTTGATATATATTGTTAAATTCCTTGTTGAGTTATCTCTTGTAAATCCTATATGTGACCATTCGTTTATTGGTAAGGTTGCTGTTGATTCTCTTTCTACATTTGTTCCACTTCCTGTTTCATGAGTGTACGTTATTTTGTTTGATGTGCCTATTGTTAATAAATAGGGTATGTTATCTGCTGTTGTTTCTCCTTCTGTTACCATTCCAAATAATGCTTGAGAATCTGATGTTGGTGTATTAAATGGTTTTACCCATCCGAATGAAGAAACATCTCCTTGAATTAACAATGAACTTGGAGTTGCTACTTCTAGATAATCTGCGACTCCGTCAAAAGTATATGAACCTTGTTCAAGTGATATTCCTCCTCTTCTTGGTTCTATGTTACTTACAACTGTTGCTGTATGTCCGTTTCCAGATACATCTGAGATTGTTGTTGTTTCTGTTCCGTCATATTCATAATGTAATATTGGCGAATCTCCAATTACTGTATGATTTTCATATAACTCTAGAATTTGTTCGTTATCCATCCAGAAATCATATACTTGATTTTCATCCATGTTTCCATATAGATAATATAATGAACCTCCCGAACCTAATCTTACATTTCCTTGATTATGTGGACTTCTTGTCCTTGCGGTTGAACCTGCTGATATTCCGTCAATAAATAATTCAAGATGTGTTGTATTCATTCTTCCAACATAATGATGCCATTCATTGGGTTTCAGAAAATTTGTTGATGTTACTATAACATCTTGTTCACCATTTGTTGTGGTGTTTGAAATTGAAAACTTAAAATCGTCACCTAACCACGGTGACATTAATATTGCTGATTTTCCATCTCCAAATGTTGATACTGCTACTTGTGAATATAACCATTGATATGCAAATGCACTTGTATCTGTTTTATGCCATACAGATATTGTAAATTCTGAATCTGATTCATTGAATGTTAAATCTGCTGTTAATGGTGTTGTGAGGTATCCTCCATCATTTTCTCCATGTAATGAATAATTTCTTGGATTCTCGGGGAACCATTCTGGTGCATTTTCTTCTGATAAATTATTTTCTTCTGTTGAATCATCTGATGCTATTCCTCCAACGCTTGTTGTGTTCCATTTTCCCCATATTTTATAATCTGAATCTTTTTCTAAATTCCCATTTTTTTCTTGAGTGAACGTGTGTGTTCCTGTCCAACTTGAATCTTCAATGGTATATTCAGAGAATCCAGTTGCTAAGAATGAATATGTAGTTCCTCCTTCTAATGTAGGTATTGCGTACACTTTTCCATCTTTGTAAACTCTTGCATTAGAAAAGGGTATGCCTGTATTTTTTAATGTAACTTTTGCAGGTTTGTTAATTTCTGGACATTTGTTTGAATCTATGTATATCCTTCCTCTTCCGTGATTGTAACAATTAGTAAATATATCTTTTGCAAGTTTGTTGGATTTGATATTTTCTACATATTCAAGTTTAAAATTAAAATTTTCTTCAACTAACTTTCCATGATTATATTTATAATTTTCTCCTTTTTCTTCTTGTGCTAACGCTGACGTTACCGATACTAAAAACATAATTACAAAAAGAATTAAAATGTATTTCTTCACTTGATCCCCCCGCTAAACCTTTGAAGAACTCCTTCTTTATCTTTCTGGGTAATAACCTCTCTACTGTTAAACTGTGCCATTAAACTCTCACGTTCTTTATTATCTATCGTTCTTGAAAGGAACGCCCTTATAAAACCCATTACAGTATCAATAATTACATTTAATTTAGAATCGTGAACCTCCCATTCATAACAATTTAAAATAATAGCTTCTGTTAATTCTTTTCTTGTGTCTGCTAAGAAATCGTAAAATTCTTCCCTGTTCATGTTTCCTTGAACAGAATGATTATTCGCCCGTAAATCTATCATGGACATAATAGCCGCTACACCTTCCTCGTTTGCGTAAGGTCTACCCGTAGAAAATTCTTTCTCGTATAGTTCCCCATTTTCCCCACGCAGAATTTTTATCTTCTTTGCTGCTAAAAATATTTCTGTACGTTGTAACAGTTCAGACGTATTAAGTTTTAAATTTATAAATGTAGGATCTGCGATCATTTGGTAGCTACTTTGTGTAAATTGGTTTTTGCTTTCTGCTTCTGACATATTTTTATATTCCTCGTTGTTCTAATCCCGTAAACTCAAACCGTAACTTCTTTTTAGATTTTTTAGATAATGGTTTTCGAGTTCTTTTAATCCCGCCTGTAACTGCGTGTAAAGTTGGGGTTCTTCGTTTAGGTTGTTTGAAAGGTTTAAGTTTTAAGGTTCTTCCTTTTGCTTTTTTATATCCGAAAGTTGGAAGGTTCGGTTTGAATATTCTTACTATCTCTGTTGGTGGGGGAGGACTAGGAGAAGGAGAGGGGCTAGGAGAGGGGCTAAAACTTGGACTAGAGGAAGGCGAAGGACTAGGGGATAAGCTAGGACTAGGAGAAGGCGAAGGGCTAGGAGAGGGGCTAAAACTTGGGCTAGGAGAAGGCGAAGGGCTAGGGGATAAGCTAGGGCTTGGACTAGGGGAACGAGAAGGACTTCTTGAAGGACTAGGGGAACGAGAAGGGGAAAAGCTAGGACTACGTGAAGGACTTGGACTTAAAACTTTGAATGAAGGAGAACTTTTCTTAGAATTTGCTATCTCAAACTTAATAGGTTCTTCATTATACTTAATGCCTAACTCGTCTTTAAGTTCTAATAACTTTTCTGTCTTAGGAGATTTACCTTTCTTACTTTCTCCTAAGGTTTCTGCCAAACGAAAGAAGTCGGGAACGTCTTTAAACCGTCCTGTGTGTGCCACGCCTAACGCTTCCCCTTGTCTTAATGATATTGAACCCGCTGCTTTACGTTTAAATTCTCCTCTTGCCATAGCTTTAGAAGTACCTAACTTTTTTGAGAAGTCTTTCTTTGCCCAAAGATCATAACCGAAAGCATGGGAAGGGGCGACGTCTCCTTCTCCTATACCTTTACCTTTAAGTTCTACTATCTTCTCAAATTTACCGTTAATATTTTTCTCAATATGAAAAGGAGAATCTTCGGGGATTTTATATTTACCTTTTGGGTTTGCTTTCTGTAATTCTTGAAATACAAATTCAGTATGACTTTTTAATTTTGTTTCTGACGTTGTGGAGAACATCCCTTCAATATCCCCAATCTTTCGCCTTATTCCTTGTTTAGTTTCAGACATAGAAGCGAAACTTCCGAAAACTTTCCCTTTCTTTTTCCCTATTGATTTGTAAACTGTGAACGCTTCTTCTCCTGTCATTGTACGAGTACCACCTTTCTTTATTGCTTCTGGTGTGAAGAAGTTACTTTTTACGTTTTTTAACTCTTGAACTGCGGGGATTGAACGGGAAACAAACTCTTGCTGTTGTTTAGGACTTATTGTTTTACCTTCTATAAACATCTCGGTAGGTTCTGTAATGAATAGTTCTGGTTTACTCCTTAGAACTTCCGCACCAACAGACGTTAAAGGTTGTGCGTCTCCTTCAAAGAATACGGGGGCTTCTTCTACCATTCTTGGAACTACTTTTCTTGGAGAACCAAACTCAAATCTTTTAGGGAGAAGAACGGGAGAAGAACGAGAAGGAACTTTCACAAATTCGCCACCGACTAACTTTTCTACTCTCGGTTTTGTGCTAAAGGTAGCTAAAGGTTTAGCTTTACCTTCTGCGTATTCCACGCCTACAACTCGGGACGTTCCTACTTTCTCCGTAACAAAGGAAGGAGTAACTTTACTTATTGCTGATCCTGTTAATGCACCACCACCGAACGCAGTTAATTCTGCTGTTTTCTCTCCAACAAATTGAGCTTTGTCTCCTTCTGGTGTTGTCTTATATCTTGTAACTGTATCTATTGCGTACGCACTCCCAACCGCTGCACCCGTTATTCTTGCGGGGAGAGATTGAGCAACAACAGGGGCTTTCTTTGTTGCAACCGCAACACCAACACCAATAGCAAAACTTGTAGTTGCTTCTGTTGGTTTCTCTCTGAAATAATTATAATATCCTTTCCCAAAAGATTTTACTACCCCTTCATCTCCTGTATATTTCCATTCGGGGAGAGCCTGTTTAACTTTGGGAGAAACTTTCTTGTCAAACCTTTCTATCTTTTGTTTTGCGGGTGTTACTAAATCGGGAGTTTTTGGGATTGGTGGGACGCCACGAGAAAGACGTTTATTTTTTTCTTCTCTTATTCTTTCTTGTTGGACTTGTTCCCTATTTTGTTCTATAATTTGAAGGTTTTTTCTTGTATTGACATAAGAACGAACATACTGTCCTTCATTTCTTGCTTGATCAATAGTGTTAAGGTTTTGTTTCGCAGAAACTTCTTTTCGTTTCGCTTGTTCTTCTGCTTTCTTAGAAATAGATTCTTGTTGTTTAGCGTGTCTTTCTTGTGTTGCTGTTTGATCCCTTGCTTCTTTTAAGGTTGGATTAAAAACAGGATCATGCGGTTTATTTTCATCTTTGAGAGTAGCACCACCGCCGCCTTTAAACTTTGTAGGTTTAGAACGTCTATTAACACTTTTCCCGCCTGTGCCACCTACTTGCTGGGTTCTTCCAGTATAGGGATTTTTTATAATAATGTTGGGCATTAAAATTACTTCCAAAAGAAAACGGTATAATATTGGAAAGTACAAATAGTATATAAACTTTGCCCCAGATGGGGCAAATGCCCCATTCGGTTTTTATATTATTTTAACATTTTATGTCTTGGAAGCTTCCTAATTGGAAAGCTAACGAGGTAACAATATGACAAAAGAAGTAAAATTTCAACTTAGCGAATTACTAGGTATTGGTATGACTTTAGTTGTTTTAGGTATTGGTATTGCGTACGGTTTGCAAGTTATGGCAGATGTTCAATCAGATATGACAGTACAATCTAACGAATACAACGCAACTGCAGACGCAATTACTGGTGTCGCAAAGATCCCTGCAAAATTACCAACTATTGCAACAGTAGTAGTAGCAGCTGTAATTTTAGGGATATTAGTAACGTATCTATGGGCGAGGTTTAGATAAAATGACTAAAGAAGTAAAATTTCAACTTAGCGAACTGCTAGGTATTGGTATGACATTAGTTGTACTTGGTATTGGTTTAGCATACGGTTTACAAGTTATGGGGGATGTTAAAGATGATTCTGCTTTAGCTGATTGTACCAACCAACCGCCAGAGAGTGGCTACACAACTTACGTAACTGCAACGAAACTATGTACAAATGGTTCTGACAGTTTAGAACCCGCTTCAACTGCGTATGTAGCTGTAACAGATTCAGTTACTGGTGTCGCAAAGATCCCTTCAAAATTACCAACTATTGCAACAGTAGTAGTAGCAGCTGTAATTTTAGGGATCTTAGTAACGTATCTATGGGCAAGGTTTAGATAAGCCTTATTTTTTTTTTTATTATTTAATTATTTTTATGGTATTCACAAAGAAGAAACAAAAGGACGCATTTAACTTTGTTAAAGTAGGCGTTGGTTTATCTGTTCTTGGTTCTGTAAGTCCAGCGGCTGCACCTTTAGGGAAAGCTGTAAAGGTTGGTGGTTCAGTTATAGGGGCGGGTATGGTTTTAGATTCTCTCCATTACCTTAATAAGAAAGGTAAAAAGTTTTAACAGATCATATTAACAATAAGTTTTTCCCTTTCCTTTCTCTTACCAGAAGCGACATAACGAACCGTTGTGGAGGTTTTCGTGTGGCCGATTGTTTGGCTTGTAATTACAAGATCATTCCCTGAAGCTTTATAGAATCGTTCTAGGAATGAATGGCGTAACGTATGGAAACTTACTCTATATAATGGCGATCCATTCTTACGGATATAGTAAATATCTTCAAGCCCCGCCTTCTTTCGTGATATATGGAACTTCCAATTTAAACTAGAAGGTTGTATATGCGGTTTTTTTGATCCGCTAGTTATGGAAGGTTGAAAGAAATATTCGTTTGTAGAAAAAAACTTCTGACAAAACCAATAAGATATAAGTTCAAGGCGTAATTTTTCGGGAACAATTCGGTCGATGACTTTCCCCGCCTTTGCAACTTTTACCCTTAAAATTCTGAAATCGTCTTTAAAATCTGCGGTTTTTATACGACAAATCTCAACACGACGTAAACCTACATAATACGCTATGGCGAACATACACCGAAAATTGTAATCCCATCTTTCCAAACCATCAAGAAGTAGCTTAAATTCGCCATCATTTAAATATTTAATAAATCCTGTTTTAACTTTTTTCCTAGACATTTGGAACTCCAAACACCTAAAACCTACTCTTCTTTAATTTCTTCCTCTTCGTTATTAAAAGCTTCTTGTTCTAATAGTTTCTTATGGTTACCATTAGTAACGTAATCTTTAAATTCTTTTAAAAAATGGATCATCGCTTCGTGCTTATTTACGCCTATTTTTTTGTCTAAATATTCAACTGCGGTTAAATTATCAAGTAAAGGATTCTTATACATTAACATTTTATGTATTGCAAAAATACAACGCCCCACACATTCAGAATCAGAATAAGCGGTATTATAATCATAATCGCTAATATTTTTAAGAAGGGGTTTAAACTTCTCGTAGTTCAACTTAATTGTAATTTGTCGTGTCACTTTTCTCGCCTCTTTATTAAGAGGAATTTGTGAAGGTTTCTTTTTAAACATTCGTAACTCCCTTCTCGTTAATAGTGTCTATTGGCGACCAAAGAGAATTAATATGCCCCACGTGGCGATTATACAAAGGGTGCTTAGTGTGTAGTTTATGGCTAGTTTCTTTATTAAGGTTTTGGTTTGGAATGACTTCCTCTACGCTGATCCGCACAAAATCCCCTATTTGAAAATCTTTTCCTAATAGGGTTGCCATATCTTTAGAGAAGGTAACTCCTTTGCTATTTCCCACTTTTATAATTTTTCGTATCATTTGATTATCAAATAGGTTATAACTATTTAAACTTTTTGTATATGTTTATAACGCTTCTTTATTTTTTTGTTAGTTCCTATATATTCTATACTTGAAAGGATCAACGAGAACCAAAACTCTGCCATTTTTTCATAGGTTTGTGAGGGATAACTACTATTTATAAGTATCGGTACGTATACGTATATAGATATATATAGATATAATAATATAATATTCTCCATAAGAAAAGAAGGTTCTACAATATATATTTTCTAATTCAGTAGTGTTTATATAGTTATAACAAGTTATAACCTATTACAATGGTTAAAATGATTAAAAAAATTGTAGATGTTGGCAATAGCTTAGGGATTACACTTTCTAAGTCATGGCTTAACGATTGTGAAGTTAAACGGGGAGATTTTGTTTCCGTTGATATTCAAAAATTAAAAGGAGATGATAGAAATGAGGAGAAAGGTAACTACAACGATTGAAAATAAAAACTATCTAAAGTGTATGGCTTTCGGAATCCAATTTTCAGAAGCTTTAGATGTTGGGATTAATATTCTTGCTGGGTTTGATCCGCAATTAATGGATTTAAAGAAAGAAGTTAAGCAGCTTGAAGGCGAACTTCAATTTAAACAACTTAAATTAAAAGAACTTCTCACAGATCAAAAGAAAAAAAAGAACTCTACGGAATTTGATAACGCAGATGATTTATTTGCCATGATGAATAAACGGGGTGGTTCTTTATGATTCTTCAAGGTGTGTTTAAATTAGATGGGCATGAGAAACAATTTGTAACTAATATGAAAAAGTTAAGCTGTTCAAGTTGTGGAAAAACTTGTAAGGATAAGGATAATGTTTATGTTTGTTCAGAGAAGAAGCATATATTTTGTAAGTGTCATAACGAAAGGAACTCTCCTTTTTGCCCTAGTGCCTTAGAGGGTTTTAATTCTCGGTACCACCAAGATATATGGTGTCGATTGGTGGTGGCAAAATGATTACCATAAAAGATAACGTATTCTGGGTTTACAACAATTACCCAGACGCTGTAAACTTTGATTCTATTTTACTGGCAATCTATGAAAACTATTACGGGAAGCTAACACACAACGCAGTAAGTAGCGTTAAACGTGCTGGTCGTTATTGGCGATCAAGAAGTTTCAAAAGATTAGAATCTGTAAAGGAACATAACTTAGAAACAAGAAATAAAATATTTGGGGCTTTTGTATGAAATCAACGAAGAATATAAGCTTTGACTATATGTTTAATATACATGAAGGGATTGAAAGATTTATTCCTTCTGATAATGAAATAAAGTGGAAATGAATAGACGACAATACTAAACTAGCCATGCGAAGGTAAAGTAAACATCTTGCTGTGTTGTCGGTTCAATAGGGGACTACACCCCCTTCGGGATAGACAACCTCTATCGCCTCTTTTCCCCAGTTAAGCCACAAACTTAACGAGGCTTCCTAATATGGTGGAAGCGGGGTTTATACTTACACATACGCATAGCGTAGATTATGCGAAGGTTATGGAAGAATGAACAAAAAAAATGGTAGTTTTTAAAGAAAAAGTATTCAATTTGTTTCCTGAGGGGAAAAATGAAAAACAGAAACATACAACATAAAGATGATTGGGGGACACCAGATTATATTTTAGAAAAAGTTAGAAAGATATTACAAACTGGAACTTACTTTGATCCTTGTCCATTAGAACATACTTGTATTGATTGGGATGGTTTGGAAATTGATTGGCATTATAAAAACTATTGTAATCCACCATATTCAAGAAAGTTAAAAGAAGCATTCATAAAAAAAGCAGTAAAAGAACAAAACAAAGGAAATACAACTTTAATGCTTTTACCAGTATCAACATCAACAAAAATATTTCACGAATATGTATTACCAAACGCAGAAATAACATTCATTAAAGGAAGAATAAAATTTAAAGGATTTAATACAAAAGGAGAGTATGTAACAAACAAATGTGGAATGCATGATTCAATGTTTGTATTATTTAGAGGTAAACAACTCAAGTGAGGGGAAAAATGATATCAACAGGATTAATATTGGGAGTAGCAATAGGATTTGTAACAGGAATTATGACAGGAATATCTTGCCTATATGTATATATCACAGAAAAGGTGAACAGTGAAGAGGGAACATGTAAAAAATGCCCCCGCTGGTGGGAGTAATGCAATAATTAAAAGAGAGGTAGAAGGATGAAAAAAAATAATAGAAAATTAGATGAAAGAATATATCTTAAAAAAGATACAATAAAAATTAAAGAAATAGAATATTATTTTTTTAACAAAAAATTAAATTATATAGGAGAAAATGTAACCATAGGACACATCATAAAAAATAAAAAACATAATGAATATGAATTTTATACAGATGATAGAATACAATTAAATATAAAAATATTACAAAAAGTAATAACCTTATTAGAAAATAAAAACTTCGCATAATAAAAATTAAGCGAAATAAAAAGACGAGGTAAAATAAAAATGGCATTAGAAGTAGGAGAACAATACATTAAAGGGATGATTCCTCTGGGACGAGTACAACAATTAGTTTTTGAAGCAATTAGAGATAAGAAAGACGAAGTAGAGTTCGCAGCGTTTCATAACAAAGATAGGAAAGACGAAAGACAACCAAACTTAAAAATTAGCGGTGGCGGTTCAATATGGATAAATACGAAAAAGGGGACGACGATCCCAGAAAAGAAAATCCTATGATTAAACGCTGCGTAGATTGTGGAGAGGTGTACCGCACAATAACTAACAAATGCTGGACGTGTGGCGGTCGTGTCGTGCCATATTAGAGTAAACACCATAAGGGAAATAGAAGAAAACGGATACACTCTACCCCTTCCTTATGGTGGCTCTTTAAATTAACGAGGAAAAAAATAAAATGGATTCAACAACAACAATAGGTGCAGTAATGATTACCTTAGCAGTATTAATAGGTTTTGGAATAATGTTTGTTATCTTAACATCATTACGAAGTCATAAGCTGGTGGTTCGTAGCCCCGACAGTAACAGAATAGAAGGGTTCTATAAAATCCTTCCAAAGAAAGATAAGGCAACTGGGATTATTTGGTGGAAGTCTGTTTTCTGGCAGAAGAAAATAACACTCCCAGAACCACCAGACGAAGTAATTTTTATCAACCCAAAAGGTAAAATTTGGGTTGAGGTATATAGGTTAAGTGATAGCGAATATATTTATATTCAAGATAAAGGATTAAAAGATAATTCTATTATTGAATCTTCCCAGTTAAAAGTTTCTGAAACTCTTAAACCATTTAGCGAAGTTCAAAGGCAAGTTATCGTTAATCAATTTGCGAAGGCAGAAGCACAAAGGCAACATTCCTTTTTACGTGAAAATGGGATGAATATAGCGGCTTTAGGTATGATGATGATGATTATCGTTATTGGGATTGTGTACTGGGGAGATATAGCAAGTGCAACAATGAAGCAAAATGACGCAACTACTGGGCTACTTGGAGAAGCAAATAAATTAGTGAAAGGTTTAGCTGGAGATGTTCGGGACGTTGCCCCCGCTGGTGGGAGTAATGCAGTAGTTCAACGTGGAACGGAGAAGCCCCCGAAATGACAGAAGAAAACATTTATACAGAGTTCAACAGTAACAAAGCTACTTTAATGCGGGTAGATTCTGCATTAAAGAGGGCTAGTTACTGCTGTTCTCTGGATGATTATTCTGGATGGTTTAAAGCACTTGGGGATTTAAGAAGGGAAGCAGTAGTAAAAATGAGTGAAGAACAAGAAAAAGAATGTAATATAAAATTTTTAAACTTAGAGAGAGAGTTTGCTATTCTTGGTTTAAGTAAAGCAAATACATCTTTTCATAATACAAAAATAGATAATAAATTAGATAGCTTTGAGATTTTTCTTCGTAAAATCATGGATACTAAAGGTATGCTTCTTAGAGATAAGGAACAAGAAAGCGGGTTATAAAGATGGCAAGAGTTACAGATAAAAATTACTACATGGAAGAAAAGCTTAAAGAAAAGCTAGATTTATGTGTGGCTCGTTGTACTGGAGAGAAGAAACTTGATAATCTTATTATTGTAGATGGAGATGAAGGTATAGGTAAAACGACGTTTGCTATTCAATGTGCGTATTATATGGCTCAACAATCTAAGCGATCCTTTAGCGTAGATAATGTATTCTTTGATTTAGATAAGATGTTTGAGTATGTCCGAACCACAACCGATAAGGTTATAGTATGGGATGAGGCGGCACTAGGTGGTTTATCTACTGATTGGCGGAACGAACAACAAAGAACGCTAATTAAATTATTAATGGTTGCTCGTAAGAAAAGGCATATATATATTTTTAATATTCCTAAGTTCTTCAAACTAAATGAGTATCTTATAGTAGATCGGTCTATTGCGTTAATACATATTTATGCTAGGCGAGAGATTGAGCAAGGGCGGTTTTGTTATTACAAGAAGTCAAGTAAAGAAAGACTATTCTATGATAGACTTAGGACAAGGCAACGGAACTATAAAAGATATTATGACTTTCATGGTTCTTTCCCTAATGTTCTGGGGCAGTTGATAAATGAGGAAGAATACGAACGTAAGAAAGATGAAGCGATCCTAAGTATTGGAATAAACAAAGAAAGAAACAAGTGGAAGGAAAAAGTTATAGATTATCAAACTCGACTAGCAAAAAGCGATATTAACAAAGAACTTTTAGCCGAAACGCTGGGTATTTCGTTGAGAACTGTCTATAATTGGGTAGAAAGGGGGGACGCCCCCTTAAAATGAAGTTTGCAGTTTGCAAAATAGTTAAACAATGGGAGAGATAGGCTGGTGGCAACATGAAAAATTTAAGTAAAGAAGAATACAATAAGGCAAAGAAGGTAGGGCTTAGGAAGTTAATAAAAGCTAACATCAAAATCTATAACTTGTTATGTAATAGTTGTAGAATTAAAACAGTAAGAGTATCACAAAGAAAGAAAGTTCGCATTAATGATTACTGTGATGTTTGTAAAGTTAAAGCAATAGAATTACTTGAGGTGTTTAAGTGAAATTAACAATTTGTAATTTAAGAAAGACAAATACAGAACTCCTTATATTGAAGGAACTACTAGAGAAAGAATGTTCAATTTTAGAACTTACTCGGACTTTAAGCATTGCACCTCATAATTTAAAAATACATATAGATCGTTTGCTTTCTGATAAACTAATAATATCAACAACAGAAGGAGAAGGTAAAAAAAAGTATTTGAAAATTAATCCAAAGAAAAAAGAGCTTATTAGTTTACTGACAAACAAAGAAGTTAAATTTGAAATAGGAAACTCTCTCACTTTAGGTTTATTAGATTTATTTGAATATGCTTATAAGAAAGGTAAAAATGAGGAATTAGTTTCTTTCAAAAAAGCATATAATAATTCAGAAAACCATATTAAAAGGTTAGAAAATAAAATTGAAGAAATGGGTTTTTTGATTAAAGAGTTGGAGTTATTAAAGTGAACTTAATTCATGTTGTGCTTTTTATTATAGTAATGTTATGTAGTATCGTATTCCATGAACTAGGACATTTAATATTAATAAGGAAGTATGGCGGTTCGCCAGAACTTAGGTTTAAGCGGGGGGACTTCTCCGCAAAGATTCCAGAAGGTATATCTAAGAAACAAGAACAGAGTATTATAGTTGCTGGTGTACTTGCGGGGTTCGTTCCTTTAGCTTGGGGATTGTTTGCACTTGATCCGCTGTTAAGCCTTAGCGGGTTTGTATTATATGTAGTTGGTTGTAAACATGATCTAATTGAATTAAGAGGGAACGAATGACATTAGAAAATAAAATCTGTGAACATCTCACAAATACTTTAAAGAAAGATGTTTGTGCTTATGGTAGGCGTAACGGTTGCGAATACCAGAATAACAATTTTATAGTAAGAAGAGGTTTAAGTTTATATTATGGCTGTTTAATTAATATAAAGGGATATAAGGAAGATGACAATAAAGAAAGAACCGTTTAGAAGGTATCAAGAAGGAAAATCCGCAGATGTCATTACTATTAAGATGAACGCAGAAGAAAGGCGAGAGTTTGAAGGTTGGAAATACCTTTTACAACAAAGTAAAGATTCAACAGCGTTTAAACAACTCGCTAAGATTGGATCACAAGTATTACAAGAAGAAAAAGTTAAGGCAATAAATCAAGTAGTTATGAACAACTACCGTAAAAATAAGCGGCTTGGAATAGTGGATTTTGATTAAAAGGTAGGCAAAAGTAACGAAATAACCCAAAAAAGTATTACTATTGCATTCGTCCACCCTACTGGATCAATAAAGAAAATGGAAAAACTCAATTTAAAGAAGGAAGGACTTAAATTAATAGCTGGTTTAGTTTACGTAATCATATTCTATTTGGTTGTAGTTTACTTTAAACTTAATATGTATGAGGTCTACGGTTTAGTAATGTTAAGTTCTCTTGTTATGTTACTAATTTCCAAAAGGTTTAAATGGAAAGCCTTATTTATTAATGCTATTGTAGTAGCCCTGCTCTTTGTCGTTATTCGTTATCTCGGTGGTGTTGGGGGCTTTTTTCTTTCTACGGCCGCAATTTGCGGCTTTATTTTGGTTACAAAAAGAAAGAAGTTTGTAGAAGTAAAACAACATATAGAATCTATGATTTGGGGTAAACCTATTAAAGACTATGTTAAAGAAGGCGAAAAGCTACCTAAATTAAAGTTTAGGTAAATCTTTAGCATTTCTTGGTTTCTTTGGAAAACATTTTTCCAGTACGCTTTTTTGTTTAGGTTCGTATCCTTTCATTTTATTTATTATTAAATAAGTAAAATACAAGCGTTATAGCAAATACTACGATAGGGTAACTTATGGTTAATATTGATATAAGCCCCGCTGCGTAGAATAATATAGCTACAATCGTAGTTATGAAACAATCAATAAGTAAAACTTCTATGAAATCATACCTTAATGACATAATCATAAATATGATAAAGAAAGATAACAGAATTAAGTTTCCGATTAAAAACTGGTTTGCTTCTGGAAGTACACCGCCTAATCCTGTGATTATTTGGATTGGGTTTGTCAAGTTGTCTAAGAAAGACATATTATATAGATCTGCCATGTTATATACGCATTTTAACTAATACTGCTACCCCCACCCCTAAAAATAATGCTAGTAAGATAATTAAACCTATGTAATCCTTAATAAACGCAAATTGTGGTACATCTTTGGACGCTTGGTCTAACATTCCGTTATAAATCCCAAAACTCTTATATGTAAGTTTTAACGCACTATAACCCTGTGAGAAGAACCCGCCTATTACATCTAAGAATCCTACGTCTTGTTTAATGTTTGTTGCGTTCTCTTGAATATCTTTTGTAAAACTATATATCTCTGTGAAATTATCATAATTACCTAAACTGGTGTTTCCTTCTAAATTATATTCTGTTTGAAGTTCTCCTACTAAATTACTAAATACCAGCGTGAACATTCCTATAAGTACTAAAGCTATAACAAACCCAGTAATGGTAAATTCAAATTTTACGTTCTTCATTTTTTAGATTGTATGATTATCGATAATATCAAACTAGATATAAATAATAATATTATAGCCCCCCATCCTAAATTTATAATTCCGAAAAACTCCGCAAAGATTAAACCTAACGAAGCTAATATACTACTGTAAACATGGAATGATCCCACAAACGCAAACAAGATTACAATTAATGCAGTCATAAATATACCAAACGTACCAGCGTTAAGTTTATCTTGAAATAAAGTTTTCCATGAAGAAGCAAGAACCTTCTCTTTTCCGTCTATTGTCGCTGTGAACACTGCGTAATACGTTAAATTCTCTGTTAAACCCTGCAAAGAAATACTGCCAACATTTGCAGTAGAGCAGCTACTATTAACTATTGTTTGTTCGTATTGTCCCCATTTCTTTAAAGCAAAACAATATTGCGTTGCAACTACACTAGCGTCGTTATATGTTAAATCAAACTGTTGTAATGAATCATCATAAGTTAAAGCGTACGTAATTCCTAATTCATTTAAGAAATTTGTTCCTGCTGTATCTGTTAAAGAGATATAAAGGTTTATTGAAGTTTCAGAAACGTAAAGAGGTTCAGATGTTAATTTATTCGTTTCGTAAGGGAAATCCACCAGAAATTTATATAATTCGTTATCGTGTTCAATATCAAAATATGACTTCCCTGCTATATCTGTTGTATACATGGCAACGGTGTTATAGGTGTTTGTAGCAATAGAATACCTTTGTAAATATACAATAGCCCCTTCAACTGTGTTTAAAGTTGTTTCGTCATATACTGTAACTGTTGTTTCTGTTCCTGATGCTTCTGGTAGAAGGTATAAAGTAAGTTCTGTTTCTGTTTGATTTGTGAGGGTGTAAAAGTATTGTCTAATTCGTCCATAACCAGAATCTGCCTCCCACCTAAAAACGTAACTGTCTGGAACTGTGAAAGGTTCGTAAAGTGTACCGTTGTTTGTTGAATAATTAATATAATAAGAATCAGATATTAACTCTAGGGTAATATTAGCATCATTAATTAATGATCCTGTAATTTCGTTCACAAATTGTATATTAAAATGGTGGGGAGTTAAAGAGATGTTTTGAGTTATTGATTCGTTATATAAAAACCAATCTAATAAATCATAATTTGTATAACCAAACTTGGTACACGTCATATTACTTTGTTTATTAACTTCAAATGTTGTATAACTTGTATAATCAAATACTGTGCCATCTAAAGTACAAGAAGGATCTACATCTTCGTCTGTTTCATCATCATAAAAACTAAAATTTGCTAAATATTGGTCTAGTGAAACATTTAAAAAATTTAAGTTTAAAGTTCCTGCTGTATCTGAATGTGCAAGAACTGAAATGTTACATAAATCATTTGCATCTTCTGTGCATAATTGTAATATTTCATTAGTTTGTTCTGTGATATCTATTGTTTCAGTAATATTAAATCCCCAACTACTTTCTTCATATGCACTAAACTCAGGCATTCCCCCGTCATCTTTCCAATCAATCTTCTCATTCCAATCATTCCCACAACTTGATGCGGGGGTTGAATCTGTTGTGCTATATTTGGTTATTAGAACCAATAAACCATATGCCCTATTTCCTCCTCCGCCTGCTCCTACTATTAATACTGCTGTTGCAGAATTGTTATGTTCATTTACTCTCTTATCTACATCAAATCCGTTTGATAATGCATC
>JGI25129J35166_1000083_pt1 | contig 40912 bp, 55 predicted proteins | sample ETNvirnome_2_130_FD_35166 | JGI IMG/M metagenome (IMG submission 35166) | reverse complement strand
TTGACAAGGGCGGTAACTTCAAAATTATTGACTCCTCAGTATTTAGTTCTGATCCGGGGGATGGTGGCTGGTGAAACTCCTACTTGAAAACTGGCGAAAGTATTTAAAGGAAGAGGAAGAACCTAAGGTTAATATCTTTCTTGACATGGATGGCGTTTTGGTAGATTTTCCAAGCGCATTGAAAAAATACATAAAAAATGTTTATACCGCAGCACCCGAAGAAGTTCATCCGACATCTAAAAGTTCCAGAGCAGTACTACGAAAACTCCAAAGCATGAATCTTTCTCCTGAAGAAATAGACGAACTTTATGATCGCGTAGAAATCAAGTTTCAGTACGGCGAAGAATATAGCCCTGATGAAAAAATTATGAGTGACTATGTGTTTAAGGCTCTGTTAGATAATAAAAAGCTATGGTTGGACATGAAGAAACTCGACGGAGCAGATGCATTAGTAGAGACCGCATTTGGCTTGGCCGATAAAGTTTTTATTTTGTCAGCACAAGTAGACGAGGTTTCCAAAGATGCCAAAAAAGATTGGATTGCCGCTAATTTCTCAGATAGAGAATTCGCCGGGGTCGAAATAAGTCGAGATAAGGGGGGCCGACTCTTACAGCTAATATCACAAGGAGCCGTAGCAGAAAATGACCTAAATATTTTACTTGACGACCGTCAAAAGTTTTTAGATAACTTTATTGCGGCCGGCGGTACTGGTATTCAGTATAATTTTGAATCACCAGGCAGTGCGATTGAAGAGTTAAAAGCTGTAATTGGTAACTAATTAATTATGCGCAGGAGACTATGATATGAAGAAGTCAGAACTTTTAAAGATTATTAGAGAAGAAGTTGAAGTAGTTTTAACTAATGAAGAGGCTCAAGAATTCTTTGATCTTGACGTGTCTGCTTTATTGGATGAGATGATGCCTTCAGAATTCGACAAAGGTGACGCGTATGGTGACACCAGGGAAAGTTGTGCTGCTAAAGGTTTGCCATGGGATGAGGCTGCAGGGAAATGTGGCCCATGGGAGCCCGGAAACAAAAAATGAGCATAGATTACGAACAACTCAAAACTCTTGTTGAAGAGGCGATATCTGAAGATCTTAACATTATGGAACCATCTGGTCCAGAAGGCGTGCCACATCGTATGCCGGCCGCAGATCCTTCAAAAGAAGAGGGGGACCCAAAAACAAACGAACTCTATGAGCTTGCATTAGTGGCAAGAGAAGCCACGGAGAAGCTCGTAGAGGCTCTTGACGAGCCCGTATATGACCGCGCCTTTGAGCAGGCCTTCAAGGCCACCACGTGCCTTAGAAGGGCCCTGAATAGCTTGGAAGAATCGGGAGCATACCCGCATGCGCAGGACCGAGTGGTAGCTCCGCCGCCGGGTCAGCAGCGATATTCTTCGATTGCTGGTGCTTATGCTGGAGGCGGCGGACTTGGTATTGGAGGCGGTGTCTATGGGGCCAATTATTTGGATGAGGCTAATGGGGGGAAACTTCACTCAGATGTGGCCAGGCTGGCAGACCTAGAGGATAGGAGCTCGGGACTCGAGGCTGCGCGAGCCAAAATTGACACTCGGGCTGAGTTTGTCCAACATTTAGCAAGTTTCATCGACAACGCGAAGACGAACTTGAAACCAAATGATATTAAAATAGCTTTGGCCGCGGTCTTAGCAGATCTTCGAAAGGAACGATAGAGGACAAAACTAATGAAAATTACACGCAATAAATTAAAAGAGTTTATCACCGAAGAAATAAAGAAATCTCACTCCATGCTTCTTGAGGCGCCAAGCACAGAGGGGGCCTATAGTTATGAAGAAGCAAGTCGCGACGAAAAAGAACACGCTCACGAGCCAGTTGATTTAGCCAGACAAAGTTTATTTCATATGGCACAACAGGCACAACAGTTGCACGATATGTTAAAAGATGGTGAAGAATTGGCGCCCCATGTTGCTGGCGCCATTAAGAGTGCTGCTGGTTCATTAGAAGAAGTTTTTAAGGCTATTATTTACGATAAGCAAAATCCGCCGCAGGGAATATAAAATGTGGAGCTGGGAACATTTAAAAGGCGAAGGCTGGCTGTCGCACACAGTAAGATCTGTTAAGCTTGCTGCTTTACTGCTGGCATCTGGTCTGGCAATGTTATTACACGTCGTAATTCCTTTTTGGAAACAACCAAAAGTGCTACAAGCATGTTCGGTTGCTGATATAATCTGTAAGGAAATGTCCAAAAGAGAATAAAATGAAAAAAGTAGTCAATTTAGCATATATTTTGACTATTTTGATTCTCGTTGATTTAATCGCTACACTTTATTGGGTTCATTCTGGATTGGCCACTGAAGCTAACCCCCTAATGAACTTCTACTTTAAACAATCTTCTTTTTTATTTATCTTTGTCAAGCTAAGCCTTAGCTTTAGCGGAATTTCCATTCTTTATTTTTTTCGAAGGCGTTTTCGTAAAATTATACTTAATACCTTATTGGGTCTAAATTTTATTTATATTGCCGTATGTCTCTATCATCTATGGGGAATGCTGTTTCTGCTACTTTAAACTATTTAATAAACAATGCATAAATGTGTTAATAACTCAGATGCGAATGTATCTCATTTAGAACAGTTCGTAAGCAACTTTTTTCCTTATTCTCAAAAGCAGTTAGGTTTTGATAAGCCTGTTACGATTAAATTTGAAAGTGATAATGATAATGCTGCGGTACTGTTGGGTAAGACCGCCTACTATGATCCTCAAAATTATGAAATTGCTTTATATATAGATGGCAGACATCCAAAAGATATAATGCGTTCATTATCACACGAGTTAGTACATCACGCACAAAACTGTCGAGGTGATTTCGGAAGATGTGCCGCAGCGGGGTGGGAACTGGGTTCCGCAAACGGCAATGCAGTGTGCGCCAAAGACACCGATGTTGGGTATGCGCAGCGAGATCCACATTTACGTAAAATGGAGCGAGAAGCTTATACTAAAGGTAATTTAATCTTTAGGGATTTTGAAGATCTAATTAAGACAGGAAAAATTGAAGTCCACATTGACTTTACAATATCAGGAGAGCCGAAAATGTCATTGCAAGAATGGAAAAACAATGAAATCAACACCAAGTTGATGAAGAAGTGGGGACTGCTTAAGGAAGGAAGAGAGATCACCGAACCCGAGGAAGAGGGCACCGAGGAGTTAAAACCGGTCAAGGAACAGGGAGGTCCTATGGCGGCGAAGAGGCGGCATGCCGCCGAGCGAGCGAGGAGGGAGAAGGCCGGGGAACCTCTGGGCAAATACGCCGAAAAATGGGGGGTGACTTCTGGCGAGGCGATGCAACGTATGCGTGACGCGGAGGCTGCAAAGAAGAAGGCCAGGGACGAGAAGAGGGCCGCTCGGGCGGCTGCTCAATGGCAGGAAGGTCAAGAAACTCGTAGAGCGAAGGAAGAGCTTGAAGAAGACCACACATATAGTCATGATATATATGGCGGTGGCGACGATGAAGGGGGTTGTCCTTCCGAAGAAGGCGGTGAATCGACGGATATCAGCGAACTTTCTCCGGAAGAGGCATTTGCTGCCGGAATGGCCGCGGCCAAAGAAGCTATTGAAAGCGCGATGGGTGGCGGTGGCCCTCCAGAGGGCGGTGGGCCGCTTGAAGAGGATGAACTTGAAGAGTCCACCTATTACCGCAAGGACGAGCGTGGTAAGAAGCGAGAAGAATCTATCTCACGCAAGATTTCAGTCCGTGAAGCAAAAGAATTAACTCATAGAGTTATCGAGAGAATTAAAATGGAGAATAAATAAGATGGTTGCACCACATATTAGACGAAGAAGGCTGGCTGCCCTAAGAGAAGCCGAAGAGGCCGCGGCGGCAGAAGCTGAAGCCGGGCGTGCTGCTGAACTTCAAGCTGCAGCAGAAGCCAAGGCCAAAGAAGAAGCGGAAGCAGCGGCTGCAGCAGCAGCAAAAAGCTCGCGGAAAAGTGCCAAAGCAAAACGAAGTGGAGAGTAAAAATGGGAGCTCCTTGGATTGTAGTAAAAGAGAACCCGCCTGCTAAAAAGGTTGAGGAAGAGCCCAAAGTAGAGGCTCCAGCTAAACCTGCGCCCAAACGAGGTAGAAAAAAGGCCGCATCTGTAAAGCCTGACGGGAAGTAATGACCGACCTGCGACGCATGACAAGAGAGTTTTTGCTTGGCGAATCTAGATCTCCAAGCATTGCTAGCTATATTCAATCTGTTTCTGAAGTTCTCGAATGTCTTACTCCACGGTCTCGCACCGATGAGCGCAGAATTGAAATAGCCAAGCAGAGTTTGAGAGAAGTGCGTCGGCATAGCAAGCGGTTGCAAGAGCGGGTTAATGTTCTTGAGGAACAAGTTCAGGTTCTAGAAGAAAATAAGGGGTAGAAAATGGGCGGTTCTGGTGGGCACATGCGTCATCCACACGACCTGGATGAAGTTAAAACCGGCGAAGATATAATAGCTCTTTTCAGGGCAATTCCAAATTACTTACGCTCGGAAGAATTTACAAGCGGGGCTGCATCCAGCTTGAAACTAGATGGCAGCAATAATGCTATTAAAGTTGTTCGCAAAGGAAAAGATGGCATTCAGTTTGCTGTTGACAGAGCATCTCAATCGCCGTTAGATGTAAATGGTGTCACCTTAGATAAAATTAAGCAAAGATTTACGAAAGTAATGAAAAGTGGTGAAGTTAAGTTTAATGCCGGCTTAGCCAACTCATCTGCTGGTCTAATAAATATGATGGATAAGGCCTATAAGTCGAATCCTGAGAGAATGTGGGAATTGCTGCAAAGATTGGGCTTAATTGATAAGGAAGGTAATCCTGATTCTACCAAATTTATTAATATTGAATATATTGAGCGCAAGGCAGACGATATTGACCTCGAAACAGGAATGGGAAGAGCAAATGCAATTTATTATTCATTTGATTCAATAACTTTTTTGAATATCAGTCAATATTATCAAGTTGAGAGAAAAGGTATTGTTATAAGACCTGGCGCAGAAAGGCCTACGGTTACCGCCCTTGATGATGACGGTAATACCTTTACAAAAGTATCATCTGATGTAAGTACTCCTGTAAAACTTGACAAAACAGATTTGGATGATTTAGCAGACCTCGCCGGCGCCTTTGCCCCCAAAGGATTCTCAGTATTGGGCCCCGGAGATTTGGGAATAAGAGTAGATCACGATATTGCAACTGACGCGTCAGAAGAAGAAATTAATATTGCTACCGAAAAAGCAATCGAGCAATTAGAAAAGAATATTGAAGCTACACTGAATAGTAATCTTACATTTGTAATCAACGATCAAAATGCTGTTACAAGGCCGCTTAAAGAATGGTTAGATATAGCCATTAACTTTCCTTATAAACCGGACATTACTTTGGTTGATGGTTCTAAACAAGGACCATTTACAAAGGAAATACACAAGCAGTTAGTGGATTTACAAACACCTTTGGCCGAGCTCGTACCACTTGGGCCAAATTCAGAATGTCTTTTTAATGGCAAGATGGCTGATTGTGAAAAGGCGGTTTACGGCGCCGTTTTTTATGAAGCAGCTAGAAGGCTGGGAAATACTGTTAAACAATCTTTACAAGCCAAGGTTGATAAGTTTGGCAGCGCAGTGGATCACGAAGGGGTTGTCATTAATGCCGGAATGCCTTTTGGTGATAAAATTACCGGCAATACATTTAAACTAACCGGAGAATTTATTGTTGCCGGAAGTCAAGGTGTGTATGCCATACGAGAGGAAAATCTTCAAAATTTAACAGTTGTTTGGGACTCGGATTATAATTCCACCACCGCCACACTCACAGAATGGAAAAAACAACTCCATAACGTTTCTCCTAAAGGCCATATTACCATTAACCGGAACAACAAACAGGAATCTGTGATGCTAGATGATTCCATTGCAAAGTTAATTATGGCCGGAACTCCTCTCACTTCTTTGATTCCATCTCCTGAAGATGGTAAGAAAGCGCTCAAGAAAACCATTTTGTACGTAGAAGAAACCAGAAAGCACCCTCTCAGCTGGGCTGAGGGTTTGACTTATACTGAAATACTTTTGACAGAATCTAACACAGAGGAGCCGGCTATTGTATACATCCCAGGTGGATTTAAGCCTCCTCACCGAGGCCACTTAAGCATTGTTCGCCAAGCAGCACAGCGTTTTCCGAACTCTTCCATTAGAGTCGTCACCGGTAGGGCAGGTAAAAAGCCGGATGAAATTGGTCGTGAGGGTATCACCTTAGAGATGGCTACTGGTGTTTGGGATCAGTACTTTAAAAACGACCCAGCGTTGCAAGGAAAAGATGTGGATGTTCTTGCAATTACCGAACCTCTTGTGGCCATAGACTCCGAAGGGAAACCGCGAAGGCGTGCCAAAGATGGAGAAATCATCACTACATATAGTCCGATTGAAAAAATTGCTCAAGACGTTTATAGGGGCGAAGAAACCCCTACTATCGCAGTAGTTTATAGTAAAAAGGATCTCGGCTACGGGGATATGGTAAAAACAGTCCTAAAAGGATTAGATGAAGAAGGAAAACTTCTAACATTAGCTGCTGATGTCTCGTCAGGTGCGGGCGACGATGATTTGAGCGCAACGAATTTTAGGAAAGCAATTAAAGAAAATGATTTTGAAACGTTTAAACTTTTCTTGCCAGAGTTTTATAATGAAGATGAAATCGGTGCTAGAGAAATTTTTGCTACGTTGGGTGGTACATTAGAAGAAATGTCTGTAGTTGGTGGGCCCCCCGGTACGGCGCCCTCAGTAACGGGTCATATGGATTCTAGGCGACGCCGAACTAGAAAAGATAACCAAAACGAACAGCTAGTTAATGAAGTAGCTGACTATTTATTAGGTATAACGGTGGGCTAGGAATGATTGATCGTACAGAATTTGCAAATGAACTAATGTTGCGTGAGAATGTTCGCAAGGCAATTAAGATTGTTAAGGGCCACCGCAAGAATAAGATTTTAGCCGAGCAGAGCCAAGAAGAAGAATTGCGCATTGTCATACGAGAGCTTATTGGAGAAGCCCAATCAGCCGTTTCGACAGCCGCGATCCATGATAACTCGGGCCTTAATGCATTAGAAGATTTATTTAAAAACACAAACCTTTTGTCTGTGTTCGAACGCGGGTATAAAGCTTTAACATCTAAGAAACAACAAAGAGACTCGTATTTAGCACATTGGTTGTCGGGTCTTAAGAAAATGCTAGCGCCCGAAGAAGAGCGCAAAGAAGCCGACCAAGAGCTAGATGCAGCAAAAGGAAACGAAAGAGGGTCCATTGATCTTTCTGAGGATATTGATATAGGTATTAGTGATAATCCTAAAGATGATCCGGCTTTCATCGATATAGAAGAGCCAGAAGAAAAATCAGAGGAAGAAAAGGAAAAGGAAGAGATTACTGTTCCAGGCTTAGATAAAACTGGTCGTAATAAAGCATATACTGATTTAAAAAATGTTGAAAAAACAACACTGAAAATATTTGATGGTTTAGATGATCCCGACGATAGAGACCCCTTCGAAGAGTACTTACTCAAAAATTTATTCCTGTATGCTGATGTGTATGAAAATGATTTAGATGACGAACCAGAAATCCCTGCAGGAATTGAAGATGCTGAAGTCAATGTACCGCAGCCAGAAGACGTCGACGCAGCAGAAGAAATAGCAAATATTGAATTACAAGAAGTCATTAAACATTTAAATTTAGACGATATCATTAAAAATTTATTATAGATGAATAAACCCAGGAAATCAGATTCCCTAGGGTTTTGCAAAGATTTATCGCTTTCACATAAATTGAGAAAAGAAGGAAAATCTAACGAAGCATTTGAGATAATGCTTTCTGCTTTAACCTTGGAAGAAATTATAGGCCTTAAGTTGGAATGCGCAAGCCGTCTGACCAATGGCAAGCTATATGGATTTAATCTTTGGTCTAATATAGTCGATGTCACCAAAGAAGCACTATATAATTCAGTAATTAGTATCACCAATACTAATAAAGAGGCTACTAGAGTATTAGGAATTAGTTTACAAACGTTTAAAGCTTTAAAGAGAAAATATAACATTAGAAGTTCTTATAGTGATGATTTAGAATAGCTGATATGATAGTATATGTCAAGGAAAAAATAAGGGGGGTGACAGGTTTCGACAAGGTAATGAGTCTGTATATGAGTGCAAGCTGTGTAATTGGGATAACCACATTAATCTTTTTCCAAAACTTATAACTGCCAATAACGCAGATTACGATTTAGCCTTAGCTGCTTAATCCTTGGTTGCTCTTCATACCAAGTGTCCAAGAAGAGCTTAGCAGAGAGATTCGCTTTTGTCAATGATTGCGATAAAAAAATTGACTATTTTGATTGTTTAGAAAAACAAATCTAAGCTTGTGAATGACTTGAAGGATAAATACTTTGGACGTGGGTTCAATTCCCACCACCTCCACCAAATTTCCGCAATAAAATGATCACAAAATTGCAATGCTGAAGCTTTTAAGATATAATAGTTACTTTAAGGAGTATTATTATTATGGGTAATTTATTATCTAAGTTTCATAAAGATGAAGGTGGCCAAGGGATGACTGAATATGTTATTATTCTGGTTGCTATTGCTGTAGTTTGTATTGCTATAACAGTGACTTTTGGCGGAAAGATTAAAGCTTTATTTGAAACTGCGGACGCAGAAATCGACACCGTTGATTCCGGTTTATAGGACTCGCCTCTACCTACTATAGGGTGTATCGAGCTTATTTATTAATATTTTTATTGTTTTTATGTGCTTGCAAGGAGGATCCTCCATCTGAAGTGGCGCCAGATTACGGTGATGTATATTTTTATATAGGATGCTATTGGCCAGATCCTGCTGATCTTTCATGGGCATTGCAACCCGCTATATGGAGGTGTTTCGAAAATGTAGAAACAGAACTCCTTTCTGGCTTTTTATATTTGGAGCTCGAAAATGCCAATAGCCTATATTTGTGCGGCGAAAATCTAACTTTGCGCAGCGGTATAGATATGTATGATAATTTAATAAGTTATATTACAAGGGATAAATATGATTGTTTACATATTACAGAAGACACAAATGAAGGAAATTCATTTGACTGGTTTTGGGAAGAAAGTATTAACACGTTGCAAATTATTTGGCGCCCAGACGATGAAGATCATAAAATGATTACATTGGTGATTAAAGATGAAGAATATAATCAAGTAGTTAGATCAATAGTGTACTATAAAACTTTACTTCCGAACTAAATATAATATGGTAATGAGAAAGAAAAAACACTCAGAAACAGTTCTATTTTTGTATGGTTTGACATCTGTATTGGCGATAATGGTGTCAATACTGTTAATATTCGCTAGCGCCGAAGCCGGCGAATATCAATCTAATTTTAGCTATGTTCCAGCTATCGAAACAGGGCCCATCCGTGTTGCAACGTGGAAAAGAGCCCCCATAGTGATAGTATGTGAATATGCGCCAGTTGAAAAAACTGCTATTAAAAAGGCCATAAAATTATGGACTAATTTGGGGCACAGATTTTATAAAACTCAATATAAATATGATCCATTAGATAAGTGTAATAGTAATACACCAATGGGCTATATCATAATTCATTTAATCACTCAGGGCGTTGAAATGAAAGATGATGATTTGGCAGAAACACACTTCTATATTAATAATGATACTAAGGAAGTAGATTGGGCTATAATTTATATGAAGCCAGCTATTAAAGAAACTGTTCTAGAACACGAATTAGGGCATGCCCTCGGATATTTACACTATAATAAGATTGAACATTTGATGAATTCTAAATGGATATATGGCGGTTGGGACACAGACGGGCTAGAAAGGAAGCGACGATAGGGGATCTCGTAATTTGTGTTGACGAAGCACGCCGAAACGATGTCCCTTCTATCCATCCAAAAAGATTTATTGGATTAGTGCTTGACAAATCCATCACAGTCTATAAAATACAAGTAGTAGGTACTGGCGATGAAATATATTGGCCAGAGTCTGCAACTTATTTATGGAAGGAAACAAAATGAAAATTTGCGCATTTCAACACAGAGGTAATGGTTCCGGCAAAGGACGTCGCAAGTTTGGCCAAAAGAAACGAAAGAGTCGGGCCAAGGGGAGCAAAGGAAAGAAAGGAAAAGGAAAGAAATAATGAATGAAAATCTGGCAACAACACACACAGAGGGCCCTTCGTGGAATATCGTTGGAAGATTTCCAACGTTTGAACTCGCTGATAAAAAAAGAAACGAACTGGTCGCAGATAGTGATCTACAAGTAAAGATTCATTATCAAGGAACTGTGAATAATCGTTTTTATGCCGTTAAAATTCGTTTTAACCCTGCGTTAGCAGAAGCAGAAGCAGAGCGATTACGTAAAGAAGTAAAGAAAAAGAGAAAAGCCAAACTTAATAAAAAGCGTCGCAAGAAGTGAGAGTGGAAACTCGACGAGAACGTTATGATAAAAAACTTAAAACTGCCAAAACCTATCCAGTTAGTCTCTGCGCTATCAATTTCCGCGTTGACGATAATCTTGGGTATTTGGTTAGGAGTGCTGCTTGCTTTGGTGCAGAACGGCTTTATGTGGTTGGACACGTTCCTCCCCGCAGCTACCTAAAGGCCTCTTCTGGAAGTTTAATGGATTATGTGGAAATTGAACAGTTTTCGCGGCCGTCTGAATTCCTTACACAAATGCAGCTTGAAGGGATTCAAGTTGTGGCTGCGGAATTGGTGGAGGGTGCAAGACCCTTGGCTTCTTACAATTTCAATTTTGATCGCCCTATTTGCTTGGTCGTTGGTAACGAACAAATTGGAATTCCCACTGAAATTCTTGCAAAATCTGATGTAGTATATATAGAAATGCCCGGGGTGGGGTATTGTTTGAACACATCACAGGCTGCTAATATATTGCTTTACGAGACAATAAAACAATTTAAAGAAGTATAACTATTTATTATAGAATGTCTGATGATCATGATAAAAGGCAATTGCCCGCATTTCTTAAGACCGTGTACCTTTCAAACAGAGAGATACGCCTTATTCTCGCTGGTTTGTATTCCTTAAATATGCCCAAAGAAGAGATAGAAGCTGCGCTTTGGAAAAAACTTTTATTTGAGAAGCTTCACAAAAAAACTCGTAGAAAGAGGGACTAAATGAATGGTCATACTAGAGATGTACTTAAATTAAAAGCAGCGATAGAATTTGGTTCAGAGTTTGATTACACAATAAAAGAGGGCGGCTTGGGGCCCACTTTGGTTATCAGCGCATGCGAGCTGTCCTCATCGCGCGAAAAGGCCGCAGAAGCAAGAAAGAAGGTGCCATCCCAGTGGGAAGGTCTTCGTGTAATAGTAATTTATTCAACCGCTGATGAAGAAGAAGATGATGATTTGTTATATGATCCTAATTTGGTATAGAGTCGGTATATGACAGTAGAATTAGCAATATATACGGCTTTAGGCGCATTGCTCATTAATCTTGTAAGCTTGTGGGCCGTTAATCGAGTTCGCTCGGATCAAATAAAAATAGTAAAAAATCTCTCTGGTCGTTTAAGCCACATAGAAACAATATTGTCTCATTATGAAATGATGTCTCTCCCATGGGAGATAGAGAGCCCCCTTTCAAATCATGATACAACAAAAAAGTTCAAACAAGAAGGAAATGTAGTATATTTAGAAAAGGAAGAACAAAATGAACGATAAATTAATTTGTGTTTCGGGGGGCTTTGACCCCATACATATAGGGCATCTTCGTATGATGCAAGATGCATCACGATATGGCAAACTTATTGTAATAGTTAACTCTGATGCGTGGCTTATGAGGAAAAAGGGGTATATTTTTATGCCCTTTGAAGAAAGATGTGAGATTATTCAAGGACTTACTTGTGTATATAATACAACATATGTAGAAGATTCAGATGGAACGGTTTGTGAAGCGCTGGCAAGGATAAAACCAAACTTTTTTGCTAATGGCGGGGATCGGAAAACCGATAATACACCGGAAATAATTTTATGTGAAACAAGCGGTATTAATCTTTTATGGGGTATTGGAGGAAATAAAATCCAAAGTTCTTCTGAATTGATCAACACATCTCCGATGTTGGCGTCCTTAGAAACTGCAGACGAAGGCGAGATAAATCTCAAACCAAGTAGAATAGAAATTGTATGTAGTGGCGACTTGAAGAGACCAGCTGACAAATAGAAAATTCTTCTCAGCCATTCTAGTTAGTATGGAAAAAATAATATATGAGTCGTAAAAAGATTTATGTTTTAGATACCAGTGTCTATCTTACAAATGCAGACTGTATTTATGCATTTAAAAATCATGATATTTGTGTTCCTCTAAAAGTTTTTGAAGAAATTGACAAACATAAAAAACGACAGGATGTCGTTGGTCTTCAAGCGAGAAAAATAATTAGAATTTGGGACGATCTGAGGACCCGCGGGTCAATTAGCAAGGGAATTCGAATCAGAAAAGGCCTTGGAATAATAAAAGCAATAAGCGCAACTGGAATAACCCAAAAAGACTTTCCCTGTGATTTAGATATTAAAATACCTGATCATTTAATCATGGCGACAGCGCTTAAAATCAAAAACGAAACAAATAAAAAAGTTGTTCTGGTATCACGTGACATTAATATGCGTGTTATTGCCGATGCAATCGGTCTTGAATCCGAAGATTTTCAAAATCATCAAATTGTTGATAATAGTGAAAATATTTATACCGGATGTTCACTTGTTTTAGCTGATGATCAACTAATTGATCAATTTTATGAAAAAAAGAGTGTTTACTTGAAAAATAGAAATTTGTTCCCAAATCAATATGTGATGATGGTATCAAATGCTAATGAAAAAAAGAGTGCACTTGCCCGCTTTACCACAGAAGTACACCCCCTCCAACAAATAATGTCCGCAAAAAATAAAGTATGGGGGATTAAACCGCGAAACAAAGAACAATCGTTCTTGCTAGACGCCTTGATGGATCCAAAAATAGAAATAATTACAGCTATTGGTAAAGCCGGCAGCGGCAAGACAATCTGTGCAATTGCAGCCGGCCTTGAACAAACTATAGACGAGGCCAAGAGCCGTTACTCTCGCATAATCGTTTCTCGGCCAGTGCAGCCCCTAGGAAAGGACATAGGATTTTTACCGGGAACTATGGAAGAGAAAATGTCACCGTGGCTGATGCCAATTCAAGATAACCTTCAATTTTTAATGGGAAATGACAAATTAACACTTGACATTTACCTCCAAAGAGGTACAATAGAGATAGAAGCATTGACTTATATCCGTGGACGCTCAATCTCAAACGCTTTTATGATAATTGATGAAGCTCAAAACTTGACAACTCACGAATTAAAGACTATAATAACAAGAGTGGGAGAAGGTACAAAGATCGTGTTAACTGGTGACGTAGAACAAATTGATAATGTTTATATTGACGCTACAACCAACGGACTAACTCATGCTGTAGAAAAATTTAAAAAATTTGAACTAGCATCTCATATTACTTTGAACAAGGGCGAGAGATCAAAAGTTGCAACCTTCGCTGCAGAAAATTTGTGAGATTAAAATGGAATTAGAAAACCCCGATTTAGAAAATACTGTAGAAGATAATACTGGTTTAAAACAGCTGATTGTAAACTATATTGGAACGCGGCTAGAGGCCGAAGAAGACGTAACAGTTGATATGGCTATTCAGGTCTTTGCCGCAGAGTTCCCAGAGTTCTTGATGGCCATCGCCGAAGAAAACTTCCTTAGAGGATATCAACAGGCTTTGGACGATCTAGAAAATACAATATCAAAATAATGGAATATTATATACACAATGTTCCCGTATTCGTCACGGCCACTCCGGAAGAAAGCGTTGACATCCCTACCTTTTGCGTAGAAGCAGAAGAATTTATGTCTCCTACTTTATTAAATAATGTTGATGTAGTATATATTGGAAAATTTAAAGAATTACAAGATCGAAATGCGGCTTTTATGAATGGCGGGATTTATATGACGGCTACTGAGCCTACAGTATTTGATATGATAGAAAACTTTGTTCATGAAGTTGCACACTCTTTAGAAAATCAATTTGCGTGGCAGATATATGACGATAGTTTAATCCAAGAGTTTAAAGGTAAAAGAGAGAGGCTTTATCACATACTCACAGCAGAAGGATATCATATTAATCCTGTTTTATACTCTTATACTGAATATAATAAAAAGTTTGATGAGTTTCTTGCCAATGAAGTGGGTTATCCTACTCTATTATCTATAACAATGGGATTATTTGTATCCCCATACGGTGCCACCTCTATTCAAGAGTATTTTGCAAACGGATTTGAAAAGTATTTTTTGGATAGTCCGCGGAAAGTGCGAGACATAAGCCCCGTCTTGTACAGAAAGATTGAAGAAATAGTAAATGCCGAAGCGTGAACACATATCATACTCAGAATTAAAAGATTGGGTTTCGTGCCCTCATTATCATAAGAAGTCTTGGATTGAAAAGGTTGCCAAGTTTGAAGGTAATGAATATACCGCTTTTGGCACAGCAATTCACGATGTTTGCGAGAAAAAACTCCTGAAGGAAGACATCGATGAGGCAGAAGTATTCCAGATTGGCTTTGATAAGAAACTCCAAGAATTGATGGAAAAAAATATTGAGGTAAATGGGGCAAATGTAGAAACAATGCGAACTGCTGGTACTGCGATCTTGGCGGAAGTAGAAGATGCTCTTGAAGATTACTTCGGTGATTATGAAGTATTCTCTTCGGAAGAAATGCTCTATGTGCCAATTGAGAACTTCAATATCAATTTCAAAGGTTTCGTGGATGCGGTTGTGAAAGTAGGGGATACCTATCATCTGTTTGACTGGAAGACGTGTTCCTGGGGTTGGGACTCTCGGCGAAAGGCCGAAAAGATAGTGACGTATCAATTGACTCTCTATAAGCACTTTTTCTGTCAAAAACACAAAATTGATCCTAAAAATGTTGAAACTCACTTTGCATTGTTAAAAAGAACGGCCAAAAAAGACCGTGTGGAAATATTTAGAGTTACGAGCGGCAAGAAAAAAACTGAAAACGCTCTTAAACTTTTATACCAAGCCATTTATAATATCTCTAAAAGGGTAAGCATTAAAAATAGGCTCTCTTGCTTTAAGCCTTATCCTTGCAAACTGTATAAAACCGAACACTGCCCCTAAAGGAAGCCCCTATGTCAGATAAAATTAAGATTTTCACAATTGGTGATCACCCTCTCTCTCCCTCCGGAGTGGGTACACAGTCAAGATACATAATCGAGGGAATGCTTAAAACTGGTAAATATCAGTTTGTATCCTTCGGAGGGGCGATCAAACACCCGGCGCACGAGCCCCAACAAACTGAGGAATGGGGCACAGATTGGGTTATATGGCCAGTCGATGGTTATGGTTCAAAAGACATGGTGCGAGCCATGGTACAGCAGCAAAAACCAGATATTCTTTGGTTTATGACAGATCCTCGATTTTGGGGATGGTTGTGGCAAATTGAAAATGAAGTGCGTGCACATGTTCCTATGATTTATTATCACGTATGGGACAATTACCCCTATCCTAAATTTAATAGACCATATTACTTGTCAAACGACCACGTGGCCTGTATATCAAAATTAACTCACGATATCCTACAAACTGTAGCACCAGAAGTAGAAAGTTCTTATATTCCTCATGCAGTTGATGATGAAATATTTAAGCCACTACCCCCTGAAGTGATAAGTCGTCTTAAAAAGGAAAGAGGCTTGGGGGAGAAATTTGTATGTGTCTGGAACAACAGAAACGCGCGCAGAAAACAATCTGGTACACTAATTTGGTGGTTTAAAGAATTTTTAGATAAGGTGGGACACGACAAAGCAGCTTTAATAATGCATACGGATGTTAAAGATGTCCATGGACAAGACCTGCAGGCGATTATTCACGAGCTTGGTTTAACTCACGGCGAGGTGTTATTCTCCAGGGACAAGGTATCCTCTCAAGATTTGGCCTTGATGTACAATATGTCTGATGTAACAGTTAATATTTCGGATGCAGAGGGTTTTGGGCTGGCGACTTTAGAGTCGCTTTCGTGTGGCACCCCTATATTGGTGAATATGACCGGCGGCCTTCAAGACCAAATAACAGATGGTAAGAAATGGTTTGGTATTGGTTTGGAACCATCATCGAAAGCCATTATTGGATCTCAAGAAGTTCCATATATCTATGAAGATCGCCTGAATAAAGATGATTTTATTAACGCTTTAGTAGAATTATATGAAATGGGCCCCGAAAAGCGGCAAAAGATGGGAAACTTGGGCCGACAGTTCGTACAAAAAAAGTTTAATTTTGAAGATTTTGTCGCTCGATGGGATGACCTTTTTACAAAGATATATGAGGAAAAGGGTTCCTGGGAAACTCGGGCCGGTTATAAGCGCTATAGTGTAAGGACATATTGAGATGAGAAAAAAAATATTAATTAAGGGCCCTGTTTTATCTCGCTCTGGGTATGGAGAACAATCGAGAATTGCCCTTCGAGCCCTAAGAGAAAGGGCAGACCTGTTTGATATCTATTTGTTGAATATCAATTGGGGTCACACAGCGTTCATAACCTCAGCAGACGGCGACGAATACGAATGGCTTCAACAAAAAATATTGGAAACAGCTAATTTTATTCAGGGTGGGGGTGCTTTTGATATGTCTTTACAGATAACAATTCCTAACGAATTTGAAAAAATAGCACCAATCAATATTGGTTATACTGCCGGAATTGAAACGAGCCGCTGCGCGCCCGAGTGGATTCAAAAATGTAACGAAATAGTTGATAAGGTTATAACTATCTCGAAGCATTCGAAAAAAGTTTTTGAGGAAACCAAATATAATATAAAAAATGACGAAACTGGAGAAGAAACCCTCAATTGGGGAATTTCAAAGCCAGTCGAGGTTGTTAACTACCCCGTTTACGAGCATGAACCAGAAAGTGTTGATATTGAATTTACTACTAATAAAAACTTTTTAGTTATTTCACAGTGGGGGATTCGGAAAAACCTCGAAAACACTATCAGATGGTTTATTGAGGAGTTTCAAGATGACGAAGATGTTGGTCTTGTCCTTAAAACGAACACAGCGTCTGATTGTATTATAGATAGAGAAATTACAGAGAAGAGGCTCCAGAATTTATTGGATTCTTTGGGGGATAGAAAATGCAAAATTTATTTAATCCATGGTGAGTTAACGTCTGGGGAAATTACGTGGTTATATCAGCACAAAACTATGAAGGCTCTTATTAACATAGCACACGGAGAGGGCTATGGATTGCCACTTTTTGAGGCTGCCTATAATCAATTGCCTTTGGTAACGATTACTTGGAGCGGCCAAATGGATTTCATTTGTAAGCCAAACAAAAAAGGTAAAAATGTTCCACTTGTTGCGCGCGTAGATTATGATCTTAAACCAGTACAGGAAGAAGCTCGCTGGCCGGGCGTTATAACTGAAGAGTCTATGTGGGCCTACGCTCGCGAAAATTCCTACAAACGCGCGCTCAGAGATGTGTATAATAAGGAAAAGCATTATAAGAATCAAGCCAAGTCCCTACAAAACCATATATTGGCAAATTTTAAGAAAGAAAAAATTTATAGGCAATACATTACGAGTTTAGGATTTGAAACCTTTTTAGAGAAATCAGATTATGTGTTTGTTAGCGATGCGTTTAGGGACCAATTTGTTGGTGGTGCAGAATTAAGCTTGCAGTCTTTAATAGACACATGCCCCGGCACAAAAAGATTAGTAAACTCTTCTGACTTAACAAAGGAGACGATTGATTTTTATAAAGATTCTACCTGGATATTTGGGAATATAGCACAAGTTAAAAATGATGAGACACTTCAATATGTAATCGATAGTAAAATTAAATATCATTTTGTTGAGTTTGACTATAAATTTTGCGAATATAGAAATCCCCTTCTTTACGAAATGTTGGAGGATGAAGAGTGCGACTATACATCAACCGATAAAGGGAAATTAATCACTAATTTTGTTAACGGCTCTATAATGACTCATTTTATGTCTCAAAAACAAATAGATATATATAAAGATAGTCTTGAAAACATAGACGAAAGTAAAACGCATCTCCTATCATCTGTTTTTGATGACGAATTTTTTGATAAAATTGATGACTTAAGGAATCAACTTCCAGAGGAGAAAGAAAAATATCTTGTTTTGGGGTCTCGCTCGTGGGTCAAGGGTTTTTCCGATTCGGAGAAATGGTGCAAAGAAAATAAGACGGAATATGAGGTAATTAGTGATCTTACGCCGTCGCAAGTTCTTGAAAAGCTAGCCGGCGCCAAAGGTATTTGCTTCAAGCCCTCCGGGCTAGATACGTGCCCCAGGTATGTTATTGAAGCAAAGCTATTAGGCTGCGAATTGGAATTAAATGATAATGTACAGCATCTTGATGAAGAGTGGTTTAATACAAATGATATTGATGGTGTTATAGAATACCTCAGATCTCGTAGGTCTGTATTCTGGAATTGCGTCGCGGATTGATGAGTAAGCATTTCACAATTGTAATTCCTTCCTACAATTGCAGAAATTGGGTTCAAAAAAATTTAAATTCGGCATGTCGTCAGGAATATGATAATTTCGATGTTGTATATATAGATGATGCTTCAACAGACGGCACAACGGAACTTGTTAGAGAATATAAAGACAAAGATAATTTAGAAATAATAATTAATCCTTTTAATAAAGGTAAAATGGAAAATTTATTTAATGTGGTAAATGCTGCTAAAGATGATACAATCATTCTTATTTTAGACGGCGATGACTGGCTATCGCGCGCAGATGTCTTAAAGACCCTTAATGAGGTGTATAAATCAGATGATGTGTGGATGACAAACGGATCTTATGTAATAGACTCCACAGGGGAAGTTGTAACGCCGAGGATAAACCCCTCATATTGGGAAGGAGGAATCAGAAAGAAATCCTGGGAGTTTTCTCATTTGGGCACATTTAGAAAAAAGTTGTTTTGTAAGATAAAAAGAAAAGATTTAATGAACAAACAGGGAGAGTTTTGGTCAACAACAAGCGATCAAGCAGCAATGTGGCCGATGGCAGAAATGGCCGGCCCTGAGCATTTTCGATCACTAAAAAATGTTTTATATGTTTATAATAGACTAAATCCATTATCTGATGACCGCGCTCATCGACAAGATCAGCTTATAACCGAACAGATCATTCGCAATAAAAAACCATATTCCAGGTTGGGGCGCCTGTGAATGTATTTTTAGAAAATGTTAATTTGAGTTCCAACTCGGGCCCCAACTATTTTGCACAAAAATTAATCAAATACTTGGAACCCAGAAGCGTATTGTTTGATCCAAAATTCAAGTATGATCTAAAATTAACTTTTATTGAATCTCATAATCATATGCCGCAGCTTCCAATGATTCAGCGATTAGACGGAATTTATTTCAATGCTAACTTTGATTGTGATAGAATGAATTATAATATTAAGAGGACATATGAGATGGCACAAGGGGTAATATTTCAAACGGAGTTCAATAAAGAATTGATCTTTAATTGGTTTGGCGAACACAACAATTACAGAGTCATAAATAATGGTGCGGACGTTTCCTACATTAAAAGCCTGCAGGAAGTACAGTCGATAAAAGAAAAGTTTCAGGAGTTTGAGAATGTATGGAGTTGTGCTGCCCATTGGCACGTTTTTAAGAGACTCAAGGATAACATAGAATACTTTTTAAATTTTTCTGGTGAAAACGATTGTTTGGTTGTCGCCGGACCCGGGGCAGATCATCTTATAACACATCCTCGTGTTTTTTATGTTGATAACTTAGATACGGATGAATTGCTAACTCTATTTAAGATATCTAAATATTTTATCCATTTGGCATATTTAGATCACTGTCCGAATGTTGTAATAGATGCTAGGGTTTGCGGTTGTCAAATTATTTGTTCTTCTACGGGAGGAACAAAAGAAATCGCCGGCGAGGACGCTATTATAATCCAAGAGGCTCCGTGGGATTATAGCTTCTTAGACAGTAAGGTGCCCCCCGAGGTAAACTATGACAAGAAGTCTAAAACAGGCATCGAATCGAATATGTCCATGATAAAAGTAGCAAAAAAATATTATGATTTTTTCAAAGAAACGGGAAAACGATGACTGAAAGGCAATTTAAAGAGGAAGAATATTTTGGCTGGCGTGCTTCCTGCGCGCAAGACTATATTGATGCTTGTGTTGAAGCATTGACCGACGACGAGGCTTTTAAGAATTTTCGTCGTAATCCAAAATATACTCCCATACTTGCTCATGTTACAGCCAAACAAGGAACAGAATATCTTATTGATATTACTCAAAATAATCCGTATATCATTGATAAATTTATACATATGAAGGATGTCACAGGAAACCCATTATTAAGTAAATTTGAATTCAGTAAGGATGGCAATCCTTCATATTTAAATCTTAATATGTCTGCAACCGCCACAAGATATATTAAAGTTTTTAGCGATCTGGTGACGTTATTTGGTTCTTTGGAAAACTTCAATATTGTAGAAATTGGTGGTGGTTTTGGTGGTTTGGCTAATATTTTATCAAAGGGTCATTTTAAAAATTATTATAATGTCGATCTTCGCGAGCCGGGACTTTTAGCAAAGAAATATTGTACAACTGTTGGGGTTAAAAATTTCCATATAATAACCCCAGCTGAGTTGCATAAGTTAGAAGATGTTGAAATTGATTTGGTAATTAGCAACTACGCGTTCTCAGAATGTAGTTATGAAGCCCAAGACGTTTATATTGATAAGATAATTTCAAGAGCTAAGAGAGGATATATCACACACAACACAACAAAACAGCGCATTGAAAGAACAAAATCTATTATTGGAAATTACAAAAACTTTATGTTGTTTAAAAAAGATGTGTGCCAGAAAAAACATCCTATTTTTTCATGGGATAAAACAAAATCGCGAATATCTGTGATTGGTATTGGTCGCTTGGGATTGTGTTTTTGCTTAAGTCTAGAGAAGGGGCGCCACGAGGTTGTTGGATGTGATATTAATCAAGACTATGTTGATAATATAAATAATAAAACTTTTCTATCTCACGAACCGGGAGTGAATGAGCTTTTAGGCGACACAAAGGCCTTTGAGGCAACTACAGATTTAAATAAGACTGTTAATCATGCAGATTTGATATTTGTGACAGTTGCGTCGTATTCTGAGCCGGATGGAAGATACGATGTTTCTCAAGTTGATTCTGTGGTCGAATCGCTAATACAACTTGGAAAGCAGCCAACCAAAAAACATTTGGTAATATGTACAAATGTAAATCCTGGGTATTCTGATACGGTCTACGAAAGGTTAAAAGATTATAATTGGGAAGTTTCTTTTAATCCTGAAACAGTTGCACAAGGAACTATACTACGAAATCAAGCATACCCGGATTGCGTGTATATCGGTAGTGATACACAAGAATTAGCTGATGAAATAGCTATTATATATGAGAATGTATGTAATAATACACCATCAATTCGCACGATGGATCGTTTAAGTGCCGAACTTACAAAGGTTTCATTAAATTGTTATCTGACTTGTAAAATATCGTTTGCAAATATGGTCGGGGATCTTGCGACTAAGATTGGGGCGGATCCGCAAAAGGTTTTGAGTGCTGTCGGTGCCGACAGTCGAATAAATCCAAAGTTTTTTAAATATGGTTTTGGATGGGGAGGCCCGTGTTTTCCGAGAGATACGAGAGCGTTTATACGTCTGGCGGCAAATAACGACTTACCCCACGATATGTGCACCGCCTCAAACGAGATAAACAAGAAACATTTAGATTTTCAAGTCGACGAGTTTTTAAAAACCGGTAAGAAAAAATATTACACTGACTCGGTGACGTATAAGAAAGATACTATTATTCTTGAAGAATCCCAGCAGTTAGCTTTCGCAAAGCGTCTTGCTGCAGCAGGAGTTGAAGTAACAATTAAAGAGAGCCCAGAAGTGGCTCGTGCACTTCAAGAGCAAGGGAGTAAGATAAAAATAATACCAAATCTAGTAGGTAAGGACTTATCCAAAAATAATGACTAATGGAACCGTAACCGTAAATTTTACAATTGGATTTGGGAACAACTTATTTCAATATGTTTGTGCTAGACTGATAGCAGAGAGAAACAATTTACAATTACGCCACCGGGATATTCCAGAAGTAGGCATTATAGCCGCCGCCGCAGAAGTTGATAGGGGCCTTCCTACTTTTGTTGTAGATGATAGTAACTATAAAAAAGCTTTATTTACAGAAAACCTTCAGAATTATAATGTGTTGGTTAATGGATATTTTGAAGATTATAAAATACTAAAGAATCATCTATCAGAGGTCAGGACTTGGCTCACTCCACATAAGATAACAAATACGAAGGATGTTGTTTTACACCTAAGACTCCAAAATAGGCTGATTCAAGTTAGTCATAATAAAAATCACATTAAAGTAGATTCTTTTAAGGACGCCATTGGGCAGTTTGAATATGATAGACTTCATATTGTAACTGATGCTGGAAAATGGACACCATACACTCTTGAAGACATAGAAAAGATTAGGCACGAAGTTTCTATTGGGCCAAATCCTCCCTCAAATTCGCCATGGGTTGAAACTGAACAATCTATGGAATATATGAATCATTTGATAAAAGACTTTGCAGACCTTGATCCTATAGTGCACTGTAATGGAGAAGAGACGCTAGAGGGCACCGGAGCGCTACGAGGTGGTTTTATGGGTGATTTTAATTTACTAAGAAGCTTCAATCAGGTCATAGTTTTTAATAGTACATTTTCTTGGTGGGCCGCGACTTTAAGCGGAGCAGAAAAGGTGGCAATTTTTAATCCCTGGAAGATTGCCAAACCCAAGCACCAAAGAAGAAATTTAGGAGGCACCAATTTTCCCGGGTGGTTTTCATGGGGCGCCCCAGATGACCTATATTTTAAAAAATATGGTGTAGAATGAAAAAATTAATTATTTTTGATTTAGACGGGGTTCTGGTTGATGCTTGTGAGTGGCATCGTGTGGCGTTAAATGAGGCTTTAAAAGAAGTTTGTAATTATGAAATTTCTCTGGAGGAGCACTATTCTACATTTAACGGAACTCCCACAAAAGTAAAATTGCAAAAATTAACAGAAATGGGTATTTTGGCCCCCGGTCAACATCAGGAAGTATATAACAGAAAGCAAGAGTTAACGGTTGAAACAATTAGAAAGAAAGCGGCCCACAGAAAAGAAAAGGTTGATATGATCGAAGAGTTAAAACAGAACGGATATTCTATAGCTTGTTATACCAACAGCATTCGGAATACTGCTATTTTAATGCTTCAGAAGACAGGTGTACTAGAACATTTAGATTATTTGTTGACAAACCAAGATGTGAAAAAGAACAAACCAGATCCAGAAGGATACCTCTTCTTGGTTAAAAAATTTAATGTTCAAAAAAATGATGTTATAATAGTCGAGGATTCTCCCAAAGGCCGAGCTGCAGCGCGCGCCTCTGGATGCAACGTAATAGAAGTCGAGAACCCAGATGAGGTTAATATAGAACTTTTTAGGGAGTATTTAAAGTGAAGGTGTTGATTCCAATGGCCGGCGAAGGGAGTCGATTTACAAAAGAAGGCTATACATTTCCAAAGCCCCTAATCCATGTAAATGGCAAACCTATGATTCAAGCTGTCATAGAAAATTTGGATTTTGATTGTGAGTATATTTTTCTTGTTAGGAAATCTCACGTTGAACAATATCCTGGCCTTATTGATACACTTGATAGAATCACTAATGGCAATTTTAAGCATATTCTTGTTGATGGTCTTACTGAAGGCGCTGCCTGTACAGCACTATTGGCCGAAGAGTATATCGATAATGATGAGGATTTGCTAATAGCCAATTCAGATCAATATATTGAATATCAACTTCAAAATTTTAATATGCTTAAAAATCAAACATCAGCAGACGCCATAGTTTACACTTTTAATGCTGTTCATCCAAAATGGTCATTTGTAAAAACAAATTCAAGAGGATTTGTGGTGGAAGTGGCGGAAAAGAAGCCAATTTCAAATATTGCTACGTGTGGTATTTATTGGTACCGTCGGGGCACTGATTTTGTCAAATATGCCAGACAAATGATAGAGAAAAATATACGAGTTAATAATGAATTCTATATTGCACCAGTATATAATGAATTAATTGCAGATGGAAAAACACTGATTCCGTTTTATGTTCATAAAATGTGGGGTATAGGAACACCGGAAGACTTAAAACATTTTTTGGACAATTACCCCTAATTATTGCGGAGAGAAAAAATGAAATTTTTAATGATATATCCGAATAAGGTTATGATAACCCGTGCTCCTCTTGGTATAGGATATCTTGCAACATATATTGAAGATGCCGGCCATGAATTTAAATTATTTGATACTACCTTTATTAGTTGTGGCGAATGCCCAAGCGACGATGCCCTGAGAGAACAAAATCTTCAAGTAGTAAACCCAGATTTTGAAAAACTTGGCCTTGTAGAAAAAAATATAAATGTATATGATGCCCTTGAAAAGGAAATAGAAAGCTTTCAGCCAGATATGATTGGTCTGTCGACAGTTGATCCAAATCATAATTTTGGAATGCAATTATTACGTCATTGTAAAAGTATCCGGCCGGATATTCCAATTATCGTCGGGGGCCCCTTAAGTACATTGGTGCCAGATGACGTGATAGTGGAAGAATCTGTGGATATAGTCGGCAGAGGAGAATGCGATATACATCTTGCTGAATTGTGCAATAGATATCATGACATTAAATATCCTGGTGTAAAAAAGGCGCCTGCACAATCGAAATCCAAAAAAGAAAAAAAGAACTTACTCAATGTTTTAACACCAGCAGAAGCGAAGCCCCGAAAGAGTGGGTGGGAAAGTTTGTATGACATTCCCAATCTTTGGGTTAAAGATAAAGACTATAAAGACAATGGTATAGTGCATAAGAATAAAGTAACTCTTCCCGAACTTGCGAATGGACTCTCGCCTAATTTATCAATCTATGACCCGCGCCACCTTTTGCGGCCGCTCGGGGGTCGTATGTACAATATGGCTACAGTTATTTGGACACGAGGGTGTGTATTCAGATGTAGTTATTGTGCAAACGAGACTTTTTATAAGGCTGCCGATGCATCTGCAAAAGAATACTATAGGAAGAAAGATGTTAAGCCACTAATTGAAGAATTATCTCGGTTTAAGGAAGAATTCAACTTAAACTTTTTGATGTTTGTTGATGATATCTTCCCCCTGCATGAGCCGGAACTTATTGATGAATTTTGCAGACTGTATAAGAAACACGTCGATCTTCCATTCTCTGTGAATCTACAACCGCGCCTCGTTCGTGAAGACACATTCGCCATGGCTGTTGACGCTGGCCTTAGAAATATTTGCGTTGGGGTTGAAGCGGGAAGCGACCGCGTCAGAAGGAAAATATTAAAGAGAAATTATAGGGATGAACACGTTGAGAAAGTTTTTGCTATGGCGCATAAGCATAGAATCAGGTGCTCATCCTTCAATATAATTGGCTTACCTGATGAAAATAGAGAAGATATCTTTGAAACAATAGCTGTTAATAAAAAAATTAACCCAACTAGTGCAACTGTTACTTTCTTTCACCCCTATCGCGGCGCCCCGCTGCGAGAGCTCTGTGTGGAACGAGGATATATTGATCCGAACCAAGGAAAGCACGAAGATGTTTATAGAACAGATTCACAGCTGAATATGCCACAGATAACCAAACAAGAATTAAAGAATATTATGAAGTCATTTCAGCTATATATGAAGCTTCCAGAAGAATATGAAACATTAATTAAAATGCAAGAAGATCAATCATCTTTTGAAGCGCGCCAAATACGAGAGAAGATCTTGTTGCCGGTGTTTAAAAAAATTCAAGATGAAGAATCTAAATGGGATTTTAGAAAAAAGAAAGAATGGTGGACTAGCGACATCTCCGGTCGCGAAGAAGTAGATTCTAAAGTTAAGCTACCAGCTACAAAGCCCGGTGATGCAGGATTTGTCCCACTACCAGTTCTTAGGGTCGGCACAAAAAAAGCTGGTGAAGACTTTAAGAAAGAATTATATCCTGGCAACGAATCAGTGATTGACATTTCTGGCAAAAGTGCTACAATAGACAAATGAAAGATATAGTTGTTGATAATATTATTAGGTCTCAAATAGTTGAGGATTATTTAGATTTTTTTGAAAATAAAGACTTAGATGGTATAACCGATCTGCTTGCGGAAAGCTGTTCTTTAACAGATTGGAGTGTTGGGCTTGTGGAAGGGAAAGAAAATGTTTTAGAAATATTTTCTAATATTTTTGATTCTTTTGAAAAAATAGAGGCAAACATATCTCATCTTCATGAGGACGTAACTGGAATCTTGACGTGTGAGATGACCCTGACACTAGATGATCAAGAATTACTTGTAGCCGATATATTTGAATTTGACGACGATGATCGCATTCAAGCCCTGCGAGCTTATAAAGGAAATTAATATGAAAGTTGCATTCTGCTTACACGGATTAGTTGGAACAACCGATAAGTATGGAATAGGAAAAAGAGAAATTCCATATAAAATTGGTCATAAACACTATAAAGAGCACGTTTTTGATAAAAATGATGACGTAGATATCTTTATTCATACTTGGTCACACCACCATCACGAGGGCATTAAAGAACTTTACAAGCCACTGGCAATAAAATCAGAGCCGCCACCAGATTTTGATATTCCAGATCTGGATGGAAACTTGGACGAGATTAAAAAAGCTCGCCTGTATGCCATAAAATGTAAGTGGAAATCTTATAAAACTGTTACAGACATGGTAAAAGAAAGCGGAAATACCTACGATTGGGTATTTGTAACAAGATTTGACTTGGCTTTTAGTGTAGACTTTTGTTTTGATAAGTATGATAACTCAAAATTTTATGCTCAAGGCCCCCCGGGCCCGGTGCAAAATGGATTTCAATTGATTAATGATTTGTGGTACTTCACAAACCAGAAAGATATGGAGAGATTCGGAGCCCTGTACGACCACATGAATCAAGGGCCCTACAAATCCTTAGAAAGTAATCACGAATTAGAGCGGCTACATTTACAGGAAACTGGTCTACAAGACAAATTGGAATATATATTTCGTCGCGATTGGGCTCCCGGAAAGGCCAGTAAAATGACTACCGAAACGCCTTTGGTACGATGGGTTTATTTTGAAGGCGGCGATAGAGGCTTTACCTAAATGAATCTGATAGCTCATAGAGGGAACATCAATGGGCCACAGCCAAAGTTAGAAAACAGCCCAGAATATTTGAATAAGGCTCTTGATGCTGGTTATGATGTCGAAATAGATATATGGCTGATAAATGATAAACTATTCTTGGGCCACGACGGACCACAATACCAAACAACTTTAGATTATTTATCAAATAGCCATTTTTGGTGTCACTGCAAGAACATAGAGGCTTTAAAATACCTTTTAGAAAACAATATTCATTGTTTTTTTCACAAAACTGATGATGTAACGTTAACTTCGAAAGGTATTATGTGGACTTTCCCAAGAAAAAAATTAATGGAGGGTTCTGTTTGTGTGATGCCGGAATATGGATACGAAGGAAATCTCGATAACTGCTCCGGAATCTGCAGCGACTATGTAGAGAAATACAAATGAGCAAAAAGTTGCTTGTTGTTGGCCGCGGCCCCTCTTGGGAAAGGGCCAAAGAGATACCAGATGATTATGAAATGGTGTTATTTATTAACACACCGCAGATTTTTGATTCTGCCAACCGGGATGAAGAGTTATTAGAGAGGCTAAAATCTAAAAAAGTGATAATGTATACAAATATGCCTCAACGACTTGTGGCATTTCAAGAACATATTTTAAATTTTTTTAATGTTGATGAATGTGCAATTGCTCGCTGTAGCCCTAATTGGCCTTTGTGGAGAGAGCACAAAGCTAAGCAGAAGAGAGTGTGCCCTGCATGGAAACAATTATCGTGGCTTCCCCCTTTGGAAGAGGATGAACCATATATGTATATTTGGAGAGGCCCTGAGCCGGCGAACGCCCCTGAAATGTTTACTCCCGGCGGCCGTAAGATAAATCATCTAGTAGACGAAGCTGAGCCCTATTTGGCATCGGTTTATGGTGATAGAATGATGTGTAATTGCTCGATTTTTGCTTCTTTATACGCAATACTAAAGTTACAGGCTGATCATATCTATTATTGTGGATTAGACTTTTATCACGATCTTAAGGTGGCCAAGGAGTCTTACCTCCAGTCCCCGGCGTATATGTCGGGTCAAAATTGGTGGCAGCTTAGAGTTAAAACCGAGGGTGAGCATACAAAGATAGTTTATGATGAATATATGACCAAGTTTTTTCCAGATGTGACTTATGAATTCTATACAGATGCAGATTGGACTCCCAGCAATAAAAATGTTGTAACGCATTGTTCGGGGAAGGAAATCATTTTTAAGAAATATGATTCAAATTATTATAAAGAATAATTAGTAATATTATTACACTGTAATAAACCTATTGACATAAATAATTTGTTGTGTTAAAATTAACCTTAATGAGAGAAAACCGATGAGCACCGATATCAAGAAATCAAAACTTAATGTTATTAATGCTAACGAAAATTATGCTAAATATGCGCCGGAAATGGATGACAAACATACACAAATTGTTGATCGAAAATTAGGAAGCAAAGATGTCAACCCTCTATTAAAAATAAATTACGATGGTAAGCATTTTAAGGATACGAGTGGCCCTAGAAAATATAATTTGCCCTCCTTATCTAAAGGAGAGAAGCGGGGACGATTTCTTTTTATCATGGTCGACCAATATGACAAAATGCCATATTGGACTTTTGGGCCTGCTTATTTAGGCGCCGTCCTTGAAAAAAATGATTATGAAGTAGAAATTTTTAATGGCACTTGTTGGCACTTAACCCCCAAAGATCTTGAAAGATTTTTGCGTGAAAAGAAACACTTCGATTATATAGGAATCGGATACCTCACAAATTATATCCACTCAGTTATTGAGCATATAAAAGTGTGTCGTTCGGTTTCTCCTGATTCAAAAATTATATTGGGAGGGAATGGCTACACCCCGCTGCCTGCTTTCTATTTATCTAAAACTGGTGCCGATTACGGTGTTGCCGGTGAAGCAGAGAATTCACTTTTAAATCTAGTTAACGCATTATCGCTTGGTCAATCAGCAGAGAATATTCCGTCTGTATCCTTTAGAGATGGCGAAGATATATATGTTTCGGATTTAAGAGAACCAGTTCCCGACATTACAACAATACCCACACCAGCATATCATCTTTTTCCCATTGAAAAATATATATGGTATGAACATCGAGGATATCATAAGGGCGTAAAGTCGTTTAATATTCTTTCTAGTAGAGGCTGTCCTTATCGGTGTAACTTTTGTTATCGCTTAGAAGAAGGATTCCGATATCGCCCATTTGAAGATATCATAGAAGAACTGAATTTTTTGAATGAAAAATATGGTATCCGTCATTTCAATATGTCTGATGAGCTCTTTATGACGAGCAAAAAACACGTGATTAGTTTTTCCAATCAAATGATTGAAGCAATGGATAGTGGTGCTCTCGCAAGAATTTCGTGGGAAACTACCGGAAGACTCAACATAGTAAATCAAGAAGTAGCTAATGCTATGGCAGCCGGCGGTTGTAATAGGATATTGTATGGTCTTGAATCTGGAGATACAAAAGTTTTAGAATTGATGAATAAAAAAACTACTAGTGAAATGATCGAGACGGGAATTCAAGCCACATTTAATGCTGGAATGGAAGTGCAACTTCCTTGTATGTTTGGCAATATTGGTGAGACAGCCGAATCAATTAAAAAGACTGTTGAAGTGTTAAAAAAATATGGAGGCAAGGACGAAAGACTATTAAGGCCTGTAACCCCGTATCCAGGGTCTCCTCTTTATCACTACGCACTAGAAAAAGGCTTATTAAAAGATCACGATGAATTTTTTGAAATCTCAAAAAATCCCGATCTTCTAACGATAAATTTTACTGAAATGGATGATGAAACCTTTTATAAAGTTTTATATGAAGCAAATGTTGAATTAATTGAAGATTTTCACAGTCGTATGTGCGAGACTGAAAAAGAAGGCTTTCGGGACCTGTATTTTAAAGACGACGATTCTACATTTAGTTTCGTTGACCACCGCCAATAAATTATTTTTAGAAAAGATACAAGCATATGCCAGAAATTGTAATCGGCAATAGAAAAATTAGTCATAAAATTAAGCCATTTGTAATCGCAGAAATTGGAATAAACCATGAAGGAAGCTTTACGAAAGCCCTTCAAATGGTTTACGATGCCCACCGCGCCGGCGCCGAGTGCGTCAAATTTCAGTGTCACGTTTTAGAAGACGAAATGACAAAAGATGCCCAGAAGACCATTCCGAGCAATAGTGATAAATCAATTTATGAGATTATGAAAAGATGTTTGTTGAATGAAGATGAAGAACGGGCCCTCAAACAAATTGTAGACGACTTGGGTATGATATATCTTTCTACTCCTTTTTCTAGAGCCGCGGCAGATAGACTCGAAAGTATGAACGTTAAAGCATACAAAATTGGTTCCGGCGAATGTAATAATTATCCGTTAATCGAGCACGTGGCATCTTTTGGAAAGCCGATCATTTTGAGCACCGGTATGAATAACATTGAATCAATTCAGACTGCTGTAGATATATTAAGGAAGCATAATATTCAATATGCTCTTTTGCACTGTACGTCTTTATACCCAACTCCATATGATAAAGTTCGATTAGGCGCCCTCTCTCAAATGAAGGAATCTTTCCCTGATGCCGTTTTGGGGCTAAGTGATCATTCTATAGGAAATTATACTTGCTTCGGTGCCGTCCCCCTCGGCGCGTCAATACTAGAGAAGCATTTTACTTCTGATAAGACGTGGCCCGGGCCAGACATCGAAATATCTATAGATCCTTCGGAGTTAGAAGAACTAATCAATGGTTCTTCGGCCATTCACTCCGCGCTTGGAGGTACCAAAGATATACTTAGCGAGGAAAAACCAACTATTGATTTTGCATATGCGTCAGTTGTTGCGATTAAGGACATTAAAGCCGGAGAAGTATTTTCTAAAGAAAACATATGGGTAAAGCGCCCGGGCACCGGACAAATTCTTGCTAAGGAATATAATAGCATACTAGGGCGCGTGGCTGCGAAAGATATAGTTAACGATCGTCAACTGAGTTGGGATGATATCAATGAGTCACGTTGATTATATTTATAAAAACGAAGACTATCTAAACAAACCAAAGGACCAGTTTAAGAGAATCTTAGATTGGTTAAAAAGAAACACATCATCAAATCAAAAATACAGCCTTCTCGATCTTGGCTGCGCGCGTGGCGAGTTAATACATTTTTTAAATAAAAATACCGAGAACGTGTCTTTTGTTGGTGTCGACCATTCAGATGGTTTAATAAAAATGGCAAAATCTAGCACTGACATCGATTTTGAAATATCAGACATAGAGCAATACGAGAGCGATAAAAAATATGATTTTGTTGTAATAGCCGGCGTGATTGAGTATTTGGATGATCCAGAAGTAATAGTAAAAAAGATCTCGAGTTACCTGAAAGAATTCGGACGGGTGTTAGTGCTAAATATTTTTAATGATTACGATATAGATGTCAGAGTACGGTATAGAAATAACAAATATTTTAATGAATTCAAAAACGGCTGGAGCTTACATTCCATCAAAACATTTTATAAGATACTAAAAGCAAATAATTTTGCTGTAGAAAAGGAAGAAAAGTTTTTTCCAGATTGCTTTTTGGCTCCGAAAAAAGATCCAGCGCGCTCATGGATGATAAGAGATCAAGATGGCGTACTTAAATATATGAATGGATTATCTCAAGTTTATGATAGCTATGTACTTGAAATTTTGAAAACAAAATGAAGACAATAATGTATCATTATATTCGCCACTTTGATAAACAATATCCTGAGTTTAGGTATTTGGATGTCGACAAGTTTATAGAACAACTTAATTTCTTTGAAAAAGAGTGGGGATTTCTGAAGAAAGAGGAGTTTTTAAAATCTGTGGAAACTGGCATTTCAAAACCTGGGGTTATTCTTACATTTGATGACGGGTTTAAAGAACATTATGATATAGTATTGCCCATCCTAAAAGCTCGCGGACTCTATGGGCTCTTCTATGTCCCCACAGGACACTACCAAAACGCTCATAAAGAATTGTTAGACGTTCATAGAATTCATTTTTTGATATCGAAATGTGATTCTAGTAATTTGTATAAAGAAGTATCAGATAATATAGATTCTTCAATGCTAGAGACGGGAAGAGCCGTACAGTTCGAAGGGGAACTTTATAATAATCAAACAAATGATGAGAAAGTTTTAAAATTTAAGAAGCTAATGAACTATTATCTAAAGTATGAGCATAACAAGCCGATACTGGACTTTCTAGCTAAAAAATATTTAATAGAACACGAAATCTATGATAAATTATACCTAACTACGGACGAATTAAGTGAGATTGAAAAGGAAGGCAACATCGTTGGTGCCCATACGGTAAGTCATAAGGTTTTATCTAGGTTGTCTGTGGCCGAACAAAGAGAAGAAATAGGGAATTCTTTTTCATTCTTGAGTAAATTTTTGAAGCTCGACGTAAAAAGTTTTTGTTATCCCTATGGAACAGATAAAACTTTTAATTCTGATACAGTTATGATTTTATCGGATTTGAATGTGCATCATGCTTTTATGTTTAGTAATAGTGAATCCGGTAGAGAAATCGATAGGTACAGACTGGAAAGAATTGATTGTAATAGGTTTCAATTATGAGAAAAGTATGTGTCGTAACAGGCTATAGATCTGATTATACAAAATTAAAAAGTATTTTAAGTGGCATTAAGGAGCAAGAAGACTTAAAGCTGCAATTGGTTGTTTTCGGCGCGCATATGCTCGACAGCTTTGGCAAAACTGTGGATCAAATTGAAGGGGACGGTTTTCCGGTTGATTTGAAGTTGACCACGAATATTGATGGAAATACGCCCTATTGTATGGCTAAATCAATCGGCTTGGCAGTTATTGAGCTCGCCGGTTCTCTAGAGCATCTTAATCCAGACTTAGTATTAATTGTAGGCGATCGTTATGAAATATTTTCTGTTGCTATTGCAGCTAGTATATCAAACATTCCTGTTGCACACGTTCAGGGCGGCGAACTAAGCGGAACCATTGACGAAGTGCTGAGGCACTGTATTACAAAATTGTCTCATATTCATTTTCCTTCTACTTCCTTGAGTGCAAAAAGAATCGAATATTTAGGCGAGGATCCTGATAATATATATAATGTAGGGTGTCCCGCCATAGATTTTATCAAAAAGACTAAGTTTGTTGGAAAAGAAGATATTAAAACCTTAGAAGGCCTTGAATATTCAAAATTGGACTTAAGTAGCCCGTATTTTATTTTAATACAACACCCAGTCACAACTGATTACACACGATCGGGTCCCGATATGAAAACTGTTTTGGAGGCATTACAGGAAATCGGCACCCAAACAATTCTCATTTATCCCAATCCCGACGCAGGTGCAGACGAAATTCTCCGCGAAATAAGAAGTTTTGGGACAATTCATGGCAAGAGTTCTGTTTTGGTCAACAAATATAAAAATATACCGTTTGATTCTTATTTAAATTTACTTAAGTATAGCAGCTGTTTAATAGGTAACTCTAGTAGCGGAATCCGCGAAGCGCATGTTTTTGGGACACCAGTTATTAACGTAGGTCACCGTCAGGAAGGCCGAGAGCGTACACAAAATATTATAGATGTCCACTGTGAAAAACAACTCATCATCGACGCTATTATGGATTCCCGAAATAAAAAATATAATATTGAAGAAACTCTCTATGGTAATGGTCACGCCGGCGAAAAGATAGCAGATATTTTATCATATGTTGATATCGACAAAATAATAAATAAAAGACTTCATTTTGAATTATGAAAAAGTTTACAATTTTAATACCTGCGCGCGGCGGCTCTAAAAGAATACCAAATAAAAACATAATCAATCTTTGCGACAAACCTTTAATCCACTATACAATAGAGGAGAGCTTAAAGATAACTAAAAATGTTTTTGTTAGTACCGAGTCTGACAAAATCAAAGCTATATGTAAAAAATGCAAGGTAAGCATCATTGATAGACCTAAAGAATTAGCAACAGATACGGCTTCTACAAATTCTGTAGTCTACCACTTTTTAAAAAATAGAGATATTGAATACTTTGCGGTTGTTCAGCCAACTGCTCCTCTTTTAACGGCGCCATTCTTAGAAAAAGGATTTGAAAGCTTTAAAAACAACGAATATGATAGTATTATATCAGTATACGAGGCAAAGGAATTTTATTGGGACAAAAGCGGCCATCCTATAAATTTTGATATTGGAAAAAAACCGCGAACACAAGATATGCAAAGTAGATATGTGGAAAACGGCGCTTTTTATATAACATCTAAAAAAAGATTTCTTGAAAACAATAATATAGTCAACGGAAGAGTGGGGTTTGTTTTAATGCCAAAAATGGATTCAATTGATATTGATGAGTATGAAGATTTAGAAACCGTATCTGCTCTTTTGACGTATCGGGAGAAGAGAAAATGAAAATATTTTTAGGAGATCTTGTTCATACGTGGGGCAAAGGTGGTATTTGGACCATTCCTCTCAATGTTGGATATGTGGCGTCATATGCTTCTCACTTTTTGGGAGCGAGGGGTATAGATTGTGAGTTTAGAATTTTTAAAGATCCAATCAAGATGATTGATGCTATTAAAGACGAAAAACCCGATGTGGTTGGTTTATCATATTATGTGTGGAATATGAATTTAAACTCTACAATATTTGACATTGTTAAAAAATATGTTCCCAAATCTTTTACAGTTGCTGGGGGGCCCTGCTTCACTAGCCAAAATGCAGACGAAATGACCGGCCACCAGTTTTTTTCTAAGCATCAAAGTTGCGATGCTTACGTGATCAATCAAGGAGAAAAAGGCTTTGCCGAATTAATAAAATCATTTTGTGAGACGGGAAAAGATTTAGAAAAGTTACGAACTGGTCCTGTGAAGGGCTCGTTGATAAATGATTTGAAAAAAAATGATAGAGTGCATGTCGGGGAAGATATCGGCGCTCTGGATGACTTAAACGATATTCCATCTCCATATTTGAGCGGAATGTTGGATCCGTTTTTTGATGGACCCTATCTTCCTCTCTTGGAAACAAACAGGTCTTGTCCCTATCGATGTACATTTTGTGCATGGGGAATTGGCACTGGTAAATTAAAAGTATTTGATGAAAAGAGAGTTGCGAAAGAAATAGATTATATTTCCGAACGTTGTAAAAATGCTACAACATTGTTCATTGCAGATGCTAATTTTGGAATTCTTGAGCGCGACGCTCGGATTGCAGAAAAGATTTATAGTTGCCACCAAAAGCACGGATTTCCTCGCGATGTTGCTGTACAGTGGAATAAAACTAGAATTGATCGCGTGTCCAATACTGCTAAAGCTTTTAAAAGTCTTTCTCCGGTTGGAGCATCAATGCAATCATTAAACCCCGATGTGCTTAAGGCAATTAAAAGAAAAAATTTACCTCTTGATAAAATTATAAATCTTCAAAAAGAATTAGCTGATGTTGACCTAGGCGATAGAATGTTTTCGGAATTAATTATTGGCTTACCTCTTGAAACTAAAAAAAGCCACATTGAGGCAAATAGAAAATTAATTGATGCGGGCTTTGAGGTTTGGAATTATAATTTACATCTTTTGCCTGGCACAGAAATGGACACCAAAGAATCTAGAGATAATTTTTTTAAAAAAGTAGGGTGGAGGCTGCATTCAAATGCCTATGGAATTTATGATGGTGAAAAGGTGTTCGAAGGTCAGGAAACGGTACTGGAAACAACCACCCTTTCAAGAGACGACTTTCGGTATTTTCGATTTTATCATTTTTTACAGCAAATGATGTGGAGCAAACGATGGTACTATGATCTTCTAATCTTTTTAAAAAAGGAATTTGTTCACCCGGTTGATGTTATTGATAAGATTATTCAGAAATGCCAAAATGATATTGGGGGGATGGGAAAACTATATCGAGACTTTATGAGTGATTATAATGAGCTTGAAACTTTTGAAACCTACGAAGATCTTCACAAGTTTTGGAGCGATGATGCAAATTTTGAAAGATTGGCCAATGGAAATTATGGAAAATTGAATATGCTCTATACCTATAAAATAATTCTAGATCATCGGAATTCTTTTAACGAGATGGTGTTGGGTGTCGTCAAAGACCTGGATCACGAGCGAGAAAAAACTCGCGTCTTACCGATAAATGGTCTGGGCTTGGATATTGAAGCAGTCAAGGATATTTTAAAGTATCAGGACAAAAAGTTTGTTAAATTTGATGACGATTTAAATGTTGTACGTGAAACGACTGAGACATTTAATTATGATATTTTAAAGTGGCAAAAGTCGGCGCAGAAGACAATGAATAAGTCAAAAAATACGTTAAGATTTTTTATATCCGACTATGACAGAAAGACACTTGAGATTCAGCTAGAACAATTTAAGTCCAAAAATCTCAATGCGGCCCTCAGAAACATGACCGTCTATACTGATTCACGTCAATTTTTTTATGAGGTTGAGTACAAATGATATCTTTTAATGAATGTGTTTTTAGAATTAGGCCCAAAATTGATTCAGTAGATATTGATAATTATGATGACCTCGAAATGGCTGAATCAGTGATTTTCCACAGAAAGGAGAAAAGGTGAAAAGAATTTTGGTCTGTGGTGCCGGCGGATTTATTGGCGGCGCTATGATAAAGAGGTTAAAAGCAGAGGGCCATTGGGTTCGAGGCGTCGATCTGAAGGAACACGAATTTTTTGAAGCCCGAGAGGTTGCTGATGAATTTATTATTGGCGATTTGCGAGATCCAACTGTCTGTGATCAAGTTGTAACTGAAGATTTAGATGAAATTTATCAATTTGCGGCCGACATGGGGGGCGCCGGATTTGTATTTACCGGGGAAAATGATGCTGATATTATGCATAATTCGGCGATGATAAACCTCAATATTGCCGAACAGTGCGTGAAAAAGGGGGTCAATCGAATCTTTTACTCTTCGTCAGCTTGTATGTACCCCGAGCACAACCAGATGGATCCAGATAACCCCAATTGTGTGGAAGATTCTGCATATCCAGCTCAGCCAGACTCAGAATATGGTTGGGAAAAGCTGTTTAGTGAGCGATTATGGTTCGCTTTTGCAAGAAATTATGGTCTCACAGTTCGTGTTGCGCGATATCACAACATCTTTGGGCCCGAGGGCACCTGGGACGGAGGCCGCGAGAAAGCTCCCGCAGCATTCTGTAGGAAGGTCGCTGTGGCCTCTGAGGGCGCCGCTGTTGAGGTTTGGGGCGACGGTCTACAGACGAGGTCCTTCCTCTATATTGACGAGTGTGTGGAGGCTACCAGACGCCTTATGGACCATCCTACTTTTGAAGGTCCGGTGAATATTGGCTCCGAAGAGATGATCGCGATCAATAAATTTGCTGAGATGGCAATTGACATTTCTGGTAAGAGTCTTACAATTGATAATATTGATGGGGAAAGATTTAAGACTAAGTATGGATTCCCCACACCAATTGGAGTTCGAGGACGCAATTCAGACAATGTGCTCATTCGTGAAAAACTCGGTTGGGATTACGAACAGCTGTTGCGCGTAGGAATGGAAAAGACTTATGCGTGGATATTACATCAAGTGGAGGCAATAAATGGCTAGGTGTTTGGTTACGGGCCATAAAGGGTATATAGGATCAAAACTTTTTAGAGAGTTGAAAAATCTGGGGCATGAGGTTATGGGAATCGATCTTGCTAGCTCGATACCTCATGATATCTGTCGTTTCTTAGAGGAAACAGGCGACGGCACATTTCATCCGTATTATCAGGACTTTCAACCCGAGTATATTTTTCATTTGGCGTGTTGGCCGAGAATTGGTTTGTGTCTGGAAAAACCAGTTGAAACTATGCGCAACAATGTATTGGCCGGTAGCATTGTGTTAAATTTTGCTAGAAAATGTAAATCTGTTAAAAGGGTGATATATTCATCCTCATCCTCTGTTCTGGGTAACGGCGATGGCCCAACAAATCCGTATGCCCTTCAGAAGCTAATTACTGAAAAAGAGTGCGGCATATATTCAAGTGTTTACGGCCTGGATACTGTTTGCTTAAGATATTTTAATGTTTATTCAGAAGATCAAAAGGCAGACGGACCCTACGCCACAGCCATAGCAAATTGGCGAAGAGCTCTGGCAGAAGGCGACAAACCCTTCATCACGGGCGATGGAGAACAAAGAAGAGATATGGTCCATGTAAGTGATGTAGTCACGGCTAATATATTTGCTATGAACTATAGTAAAGATTTTAATGGCCAGCACTATGACGTGGGTACCGGTGAAAATATATCTTTAAATGAAATTAAAGAAATTGTTCAGAAATATCATAACATAAAATTTAACTATATTCCTCGACGCCCGGGAGAAGTTTTAACTACCCGCGCAGATATAAGTGGTTTGAAGAAATTAGGCTGGGTGGCTGCTACCATTATAGGGGAAGGAATTAATAGTTGCTTTAATAAAAGGAGAAATTAAAATGAAATTATCAAATCAAGCAATGGGGGCCCTTATGATGGCTCTCCAGAAGTCATTAATGGAGCAAAGCGATATTATCCCGTTATTGGCTGAAATGGATTTTGAGAAGGCGCCAACCGCAAAGCGATGGGGAACCAAGAATGGAGAATTAATTGTTAATAATCCTCCGGTGGTTTCACTTGCCGGCGTGACGCCACCATTTACTATAGAAGAAGAATAAAGAAAGGAGAGAAAAATGACAAACCAAAAGAAAGTAGCAAGCGAAGCAAGAATTATTGAAATAGTTGATAATTTACTTCGTAAAGCTTTCCGTGACCAGGCACGAGATTTAGAGAACCACCTTAATGATATTGACAAGCGATTGTCTACATTAGAAGACAAGACTAAACGTGCCTAGATATGTATACCGATGTAAAGAGTGCGATGAACTATCAGTAATTTCACATTTATCTGACGAAATAATTACAGAATGTCCCGAATGTGCGAGGTCTGATGTGTTGGTTAAAGTATTAACGTCGTTCACCGCGACAAATAAAAATATATCGAATAAAATAAAAGTTGGTCAAACAACTGAAGAATTTATCCAGGACGCACGTCAAGAATTGAGTCAACAAAAGGACGAATTGGACAAAAATAGATGACACTGTATATTATAATATCGGCGTCAATCGTTCTTAACATACTGTTATTTTGGTATGTTGTTAGATTATTAAGAAAATTTCTTTTTATATCGGAAACGATTTCCGATCTGTATCTTACAACAAAGGCTTTTCAAGTATTTGCGCGCTCTTTATATAGCATGGATACATATCACGGTGAACCGATGATCCAGGAACTTGTATTCAAAATAAAAGAGGTTATTGAAGAAGTGGAGAATTTTAGAGATATATTTGAGTACACATTGGATGAAGAAATAGAGGAAGAACTTAATGCCACTGAAGAAGAAGCGACGAGCACGCACTAAAAATTATTATTTTACACAAGTACACGAAGATGCAATTGTAAAATATGCCGCTACCAACGATATAGATTTAAGGACACAATTATATATTGAATATATACAGCCCGCCTTTGATCAAATGGTTGATAAAATAATTTATACTTATAGATTTACAACCCTTCCAAATATTGATTATTTAAAAGACGACTGCAAGGTGTGGCTTACCACTATATTAAACAAATACGATCCCAATAAAGGCTCAAAGGCCTTTTCATATTTTTCTGTTGTTACAAAAAATTGGTTTATTCACAAGGTGAAAAGAACCCAAAAGCGTAATGCAACAGAAGTGTTTATGGAAGATATGCTTAATCAGCTTGAAGAAGATTTGATATCAGCAGAGCCGACTTATGAACAGAAAAGAACTGATTTAGAATTTTGGGAATCGTTAAATGGGGAAATTGACACCTGGAATTCTTTCATGCTTAAAGAAAATGAAAAAAAGGTTCTTATGGCAGTCCGCATTTTACTAGATTCAGCCGATACAATTGAAATTTTTAATAAAAAAGCTATTTACTTATATCTACGAGAGATTACTGGACTCAACACAAAACAGGTTGTTAATAACTTAAATAAATTAAGAAAAAGATATAAGGTATTTAAAAACAAATGGGAAAACGGCGAAATTTAAATTTAGATGATTATATAGAAGAGGCGACCACTAATATTCGTGAAGACCGAGCTATGGCTAAGTCTCTTTTAATGGATGCAATCAGTGATATGAAGTTATCTGATTCAGCCCGCAAGGAACTCGGACCAATTGCGGCAAAATATGTAGAAAATTTGCAGCGTTCAAACGAACAAATGGTTAAGTTGGGCGCCCTTCTTCAAAAACAGAAATCACAGCAATTTGGATTGTCATCCGATGATAAAGAACAATTATTTGATCTTCTAAACGAAGGGGCTTCGATCGATGACTGAAACATTTCGCGCCGCCGGCGGCCTTCCATTGGAAGACTTCTTTGAACACAGGCCCATAGAAGATGAAAACTTGGTTCCGGCAGTCGACCCTCGACGTGATAATACTGAAACACAAATGCGCACTGCCTTACGCGCGCTGCGAACACCAAAAGATGGGTTTGTTTACGAAGGCGTTGTTATTAATGTTTA
>JGI25129J35166_1000065_pt1 | contig 46971 bp, 33 predicted proteins | sample ETNvirnome_2_130_FD_35166 | JGI IMG/M metagenome (IMG submission 35166) | reverse complement strand
TATTGAGAATTTTCTTAAATTTAACGCAAAGTTAGGAGAAACGGTCGCAACCGAATTAGTCTTTCAAGTTCCCGTAAAAGATGATATTACTCTAAATGGTATAATTGACCGAGTTATCAAGGGAAAAGACGGTGGATACCTAATTATTGATTATAAGACTTCTAAGCGTCAAAAGAGTAAAGTAGAGCTTTATCAGGATACTCAACTAAAGGGGTATACTTACGCTATAAGCAAATTGTATGATACCCAAGTCTCTAATATAGTTGCTGCACATTATTACCCTCTTACGAATACATTCGTTTTCGTGCAGTACTCAACCCCCCAGATAAATGCTCACCTAAGAAAGATTGTGGATGAGGTCTGGAAGATCCGTAAGAAGAAGAAAAATGAGATGAAGCCTAGTAGGAATGAGTTCTGTAATTGGTGTGCTTACAAGGATGCATGTCCTGAATTCTGCACCCTACATGAAGTGAACAAAAAGATCGAAGAATTAAAGGCTACTTCTTCTTCAAACGCCCGTAAATAAAGGGCGAATAAATATCAATCTCAATAGCATTAAAGAAGTGGCGTACTTGATCGTCTGAGTACTTACACTTCTTGGTTAAATAATTATAAAGCATTTCAATTTTTATAGGCTTTTGTTTGTTTAAGGCTTGTAGAAGTTTCAACTGAAAGTGCTTTATAAATTTTTCTGAATATTTATATCTCCATTTTTCTACAAAGGAAGAACTTAATGTTTCATTTAGTAAATCTAAAAAATCAATTATATCTATATCAAGATTTTCACTTAGCATTGTTTGTTTTATACTTCAAGATTAATATATAATAATAGGTATGGCAAGATTTTCAGAAAAAATAATTAATTTTTTAAGTCAAGTAGGACTTGATGTTGAGATGGATGTATCAATAGTTCCCAAAAGCGAGTCATGTGCGAGACCAGGGGATTTTCTATTCTTTAGTTACAGGTACATTCCACAGGGTACGAAACGGATATCTGTAGATGTAGAGGAGATTTTTTTAGTAATCCAACCTGTAACTAAAAGTCCTAAAACAGGAAACATTCTTTTAACGGGATTTAAACTCCCTACAGACTGGACTTATACACCAGATTCACTTGAAAATCTATATAATGAAGAAGAACTACCTGAAGATAATTATAGGACATATGTTATGAGTCGCATGACTTCACCCCTACGGAAAATAAGGAAATCAATAGAGATAGGATAAATGGCAATTCCATTAGCATTAGTAGCAGAGGGAGCTTTAAAAGGCATAGGTAAGCTCACAGGGGCTATGGATAGACTTACGGGTATATTCACTCGGAGTATGGCCTTTGCTGATGATTCACAGAAAGCTTCTCTTGCTCTTGGAACTACGTATGAGAAAGTCTCTAAACAATTCGTAGGGACTGTTCAGGGATTAAGGGGTGATATCCATACTAAATTTGCTGGGGCTTTTAAAGCTATGGAAGCGGGTCTCCAGGGGAATAGTGCAGGAGTAGCTAAACTAATTAATCAGCAAATGCTCACGGGTACTCAGTATGCTAGAACAGCTACAGCGTTCGCATCATTACATGATATTGCAGGCGTACAAACTGATGGGATGAATAGGTTAGCTTCAAGTTTTGTTGAAACTGGAAACAAATATGGGGTAGCGACAGATGTTCTAGTGAATGCATTAAACAGTTTGGCAGAATCATTTCCTGCGGCAAGATTAGCTGGTTTAGGATCTCAATTTTTTGGGGCCGTAACCCAACTTCAAGCTGAATTAGGTCCAGCTATGGCAGGCCCCCTTAATTCGGTGATGTCTATGGTTATGGACACTAGTTTAAATGGGTATCAAAAACTTGTAACCCTAGGAATTGGGGGAGTTAGAGAACAATTGATGGCAGCCCAAAGTACGGCTGACCAAGTAGCAATTATGAAGAATGCAATGATAATTGCAGGGGATAGATTTGCCTCAGTAGCTGGAGATGTTAAAACTGGGTATTTCAAGCTTGGGGTAGCAGCAGATGTTTTTGGTAAAGAAGCCATGATGATGCGCGTTATACAACAACAATTTGCTGAGAATGCAAGAGACACAAATAAGCAAACAGTAGATTATGCCAAACAATTATCTGTTTTAGGCAAAGAAGTTATTACCCCAATTATTGAAGTTCTTTCTGAAGAGTTTTATCCCAAAGTGTTAGAAGCTGCTGATCTTTTGTCAGATGTAGGAAAAAGAATTAGTGAGGCTTTTGCAGGTTGGATTAAACGATTACCAGACGGCGAAGAAGCTTTTAAAAAGTTCATGATAAATGTACTTGAGACAGGTAAAAGTATTACAGGTACTTTAGCAAATGCATTAGATAGTATGGCTACTACTCTCTATATGAATATTATTCCTGCTCTTGTAAATTTTTCTACTTTTCTGAAGGAGGTTCTACCTGAGCACTGGATAGACCCACAGCACGCAGCGTTTATGGACCTTCTGGGTGGCGGCTTCACAGCAGGGATTGATGCGCGGGGGATGCCGAAGGATTTCGGCTTCCACCTCCAAGAGCTTTTTGGTGGGCTTAATGTAGAAGAACAGAAAACTAGAGCCGAAATTATTATGAACGCGGGGAGGAGATTAGAAATCGCCGCCGCGCAACTACACCGCATAGACCCAACGACAGCGGCGTTGTTATACCCCGAACGCCGAGGCGACTTCGGCTTCGGTATGGGCTGGGAAGCCGCCCAGGACCAGGAGCGCTTCCCTGGTATGCGTCAGACGATGTTAGGTCCCGAAGCTCACGGAGCATATGATGAGTTTTACACAGCTTTTATTAGTAGACTTGCAGAAAGGATGTTTGCTTTTGGAGAAAGTCCTACTAACATAGATAAGGTACTAAAGAGTGTCAAGGCAGATCCGCAATTTATGTGGGAATCTATTACAGAGGCATTGTTCGCAAAAAGTGGGCTTATAACGGGAGCATCCACATACGATCTTGATAAAATTCGAGCGATACTAGGGACTAAGGCAGGAATGGATGAGTACTTAGATATTCATCGCCTAGCAATGGGTTTAAGATCTACGGCAGATATGCATAGCACTTGGCAAGGTCTAGAAGAGAGGGTTTGGGATCCTGCTTTAACTGCACTTCGGGAAGGGTTGCCTATAGCACGGGAATCAAGTGCTTATTTAGAGAGCATTGACGCACATACAAGTGTAGCCGCTGAAGGTGCTCAATTTATGTCTGAATCTGTGATGCAACTAGGAGAGGTAGTAGATGCCATGTTAGGCAGAGGACCCGAAGGAGCTACTTTAAATGATGTTTTAGAGGCGTTAGGGATGGGTAATATTTTGAGTGACCGTATGGTTCGTAGAATAGAGGCTGGTGGATACGTAGTACCAGCAACTTCAAGGTAATAAAGAAGAGAATAAATGACAAGTAGATTTATAATTCCCAGAAGACTTCCTGATAGGTCAAAATTAACATTTTATTTTCCTAATTCGGGTGGTTCTCCTTCTGTTGTTACACTACCATTTTTAGAAAATATTAAAATTAGTGAAAAACGCAAAGCTCGGTATCAGGAATATTCATTAATTTCTAGATCAAGTAATTTGTATTCATATTTGGGGGCTAATTCAAGAAGTCTTAACTTAACATTTCATTTAACTCTTCCACATGTAGAAGAAGAGCATGCATATCTAACAGGTGACGCCTCTTTTTTGAGGACTTCAAATAGTGAGTATGAAAGAGAACGATTTAAAAACCCTAGCCCTGCTCCTGATGTAGATACAAGTCCCGCCGCAAGACTTTCTAAGAGATTTACAGAATTACCGGGATTACAAGAATCAGCAGTGCAAGCAATAAATAGTTTATATGCAAGTCAGGTAAATGCTCCTGATTTAGTTGATCATATACTAGAGAAATATAAGGTTACATATGATTTTACACCTCCAGGGCACATAGAGTACAATCCTGCGGGGGCTTACGGTCAAGACCCTATGGCGGCTCCCTTTTTGCTGGGAATAGAGGGGCAAACTTTAGGTGATGTTACAGAACCTCCACTCGAAGATACGAGGTTGAGGATGATTGATCTTGTTATTTACTGGGTTAATATTATTAGATCAAGCGTAGTGAATAACGCCGAAAACCCTTTAGATGGTCCTCCTATCATTAGGTTACAACATGGAATACTATATCAAAATATTCCCTGTATATGTAATAATTACACTCTCACCTGGGACGAACAGATGGGATATGAGTTAGATACTTTACTTCCTAGAAGGCTTAGAATAACAATGGCATTATCAGAACTTAGATCTGGTGATTTTGGAAAATATGAAGCTAATAAAATTATTGCTCAGGATAACTTGGCTGGTTGGGAAGCTGTAATAAATACAGGATCAATGGATCCAGGAGATTTGATATGACATCTCTAGGAAAAAATAGAGGCCCTTATTCAATTGATGTTCGCAAGGTAAAACATAGAAATGCTACGGTTACAACTATAGTTAATTCCCCTATATTTGATAGGTATATTGCTAATATCAGTGATAATATTAGAGATTATGATATAGGCTTTATACCCGCAGGATATGAGCATAGGCCAGATTTAATTTCAAATATTTATTATGGAAGTTCTAAGAACTGGTGGTTATTAATGCTAGTTAATAATGTAACCGATCCATTTGAGTCTTTTAAAATTAACGAACAGATTTTGATTCCTAAGATAATATGAGAGTTCCTACCGCAAATGTTATAGTAAGTTTTAGTGCTAGTGCTATGACTGAGGTTTTTAAAGAGGGAGGAACATTTAAAAGTTTAGTAGAAGGAATACGAAAAAACAAAGCCGTTACTTTATTTGACGCAGAGAGTAACCCTAATTTTATTTCTTTTGAGCATATTATAAATATGGGGGGTGAGGGTCCTCAGATGAAGCTTACTTTTATTGACCCTAAGGGCAATTTTGAAAGTAGGTTTATGAATAGTAATATTCTAGATGCCTATGCAGGACAAGAATCCTTTGGAGAGGAGTCATTCGCAGAACATGATGATTTACTAGCATTACATTGGAAGGGGATTACACAAAAAAATATAGACGAGCTTCCCGAAGATTTTTTTGGTTCTTTAAGGCAAGTATATTACCAAAAGTACAAGGAAAGACAGTTATATGTGGCGTATGGAAGTGGAGAAGATTTAAATACATGGGCGTCTCCTCATGTAGTTATATTGACTTCTGCTGATATTATTGTAGAGGGAGCAAAAAAAATTACTTTAAACTTGGTTCCCATTAATAAAATTTTAAGCCCAGGTTCTCGGAGAGGTGCATATAATGAAGAAGTTAATATAGACTTAGAAGGTTTATTGATGAAGGTTGAGGGAAGATCTAACCAAATAAAATTTGGTATCTCCGTAGGTCCCGGCCCTACTGGCGGCTACGCGATCTCGAAGGAACTCGGTCCATGGGCAATATATAGAAGAACTCTCATAGATGATAATGTAGATGCATTCGATGAACAAAATGAATTAATAACAGCGTTAGGTTATCCTAAATTAGCTAAGGTTTTTCAATTAGCAGATTTTCATTTAATTATTACAGATGTAATACGAAACTATATTCAAAAAGCTTTATCTACTCCAAATGTTATTGTATTACTCCCTAATTTGAATTATGTATGTCATAAAGTAATATCCGAGATGGGGTTGTTGTCACGGGAAATCAAAGAAGATATTGAAACGGCTCTAGAATTAGATATCGAGGCCGCTGTCCATGGGGCTCCCCGTCCTTCTCTTCCTGGTACGTATACCCGAGACGCTAATGCTATATATTATAAAAAAAGTCTGGGGAAATTTTTTGATTTTGTAGGTAAAGTCTTGAAGTATTTTGGACTGTCCTTATCTAAAATTCCAATAGAGAATATTACTAGTGATGTCCAAAGTTCTATATCAGATCCAGTTATTCGGGATAGATGGTTAACAACGTCTGGGTTTTCTTATGGAGATAGAGAACTTTCCTTTTTTCAGGAGAATTATTTTTTTTCTCGTTTAGTGAATGTTTCTAAAACTATACCTAATCATCAAAAAGTATTAGATTCTGTTAAAAATAAAATACGGGCGGCGACAGCGGGGATATACCCCATCCAATTTGCAACCTTTTATGAATCTGATGTGAGATTGCTTAATTTATGGGCACAGAAGGGTGAATTATATAAATATTCCCCCTTTGGAGGAAATAGAAAATTTAGCCCTGATAAGGGAGCAGTTATTTGGGGAGATTTATCTCTGATTTCGCAATTTCTATATGGACGTAGTAATCTTCAAGCAGTTGAGACACAAATTTCAAAACTAAAAGAGAACGCTGAGGCGGCGAGTTCGAAGCGAGGGGCACACTGGCCCGGTTGGGAAGGTGCTGACCTCAGTGAGGTTCCGGAAACTCAAAATTTTATAGCAGCAGCAGAAAATTTAGCTCCTTTTCATCCTCTAGATAAAGCAATTCTTTTCGATCAAGAATATAATGATGAAGTTGCAAAAATAATAAATCCTACCATAGAGGGGACATTTGCTTTTGGAAATCCCGCAAATGTCCCTAGTGATATGGAGTATCTTTTTGAATTTACACCTGAGGGTAAAGAAAAGCTTACCAAAGATAATATTCCCATTTTTAAATATAATACCGAAAATCCAAATATATTAGATCTTACGTTTAAGTTTGCGGGAGTATATTTTGATGAATTAGGTAGTGGGTATCGAAAAGACATGTGGAGGCGAGCGGGTGCTGTTGCTGAAGGTATCATAGAAACTAAATACGCAGAAGTTCCTCTTCGTACGGTAGGATCGGCTTTATTATATCTAAGACACGCAGAATATGCTTTCAATAGCGGGGGTGATGAGCGGTTAGCGGCGATGGAAAAGGTAGCAGCAAAATTACATCCAGATTTAATAGAGAGCTTAGGAAGTTGGCATACTAGAAAGGGTCAGAAAGAGGCTTCCGACATGACCTTCGCCCAGGGGCTCTCCCGCTATGAGCAAGGAACTAAAGAATATGCCGCCGAAATGATTTTTTGGTATTTAGATCAGCTTAATCAAGTGGTAGATAAACCTGAGATAGTATTAAATCAATTTTTGCCTGGGGATGCCATAGGTTCTCTTACAAATATGGGGCAACAATTATATCGAAAAGCACTGCGAATGGATATTAAGAGTCTTCCTATGTTTCATTTGTCTAATTATGGCACTATGATGAATCCGTGTATTGTATTTGCACAAAACACTCCTATAATCCAAACTGAAGGTGTTCGTAGGAGCAGGCTAAATACATTTTTTAGTGGAGCCTATCAAATTGTAGGGTTTAGGCATGTTATTTCTAGTGATCAAAGTTTTTCAGAATTTGCATTAACGAAAGAGCCAACTGATTATAATATACAAGACGAAACTACTTTGGATCCTGAGTCATTTGATATGCTGGCAGGGGATGCGTAATAAAAAATTATGATTGATACAGAAACAATAATTTCATTAGCTGAAGTTAGAGATAGATTCGATCCAGATAGAAATGGAGCGTTTTTTGCTTCGATTGTAGCGTTAGGGGATGTTGAAGAGAAGATTCATTATGTTTCTCCATACGGAACAGGGTGTGAAGGGGGATTTATTGCTATCCCCGAAGTCGGATCAGTTGTTCTGGTTGGTAGTCCTATTGGTACTAGTGAGTGGTTTTATTTAGGAACTACATTTTTCAATGCACCAGAACAAGCTATAGGAGGAGTAATACCTGATTCAAATTTTAAGCCTGTAGAGAGAGCAGATCCATATAATTTTAAAGCAAGAGGGGAGCCATTACGGTATTTCTTTAAAGGAAAAACAGGAGGGGGTATTCTAATTTCGGAAGAATATAACCCTAAATATTACAATGTTAAAACAGAAGTACAGTCCCCCGAAGGAAAATATATTTCACTAAATGATAGTGCAGGTATAGACAGTATTATCTTGGATAGTGGTAATAACAGTAGGTTAACTCTGTCTAATATGGGTAAACCCGGATCGTTTTGGCAATCATTAAAGAGGGGTTATGGAATGCCCGTTCCCGCAGCCGCGTTAGTAATAGAAACAAAAGGTCCTCAAAAATATTTAAATAAAAATTCAAGAACTGATATTTTAGTAAATGAAGGAACGGAACTTAATCTTTTAAATAATTCAGGAGGGACACACAAATGGTCTCCTCCTGCTGAAGAGCACTATGGTAATGTAAATGTTCAAAGTAAGCAGAGAGATGTTAATATTTTTGCAGGGTGTAAGGGGAAGGACTCAAATGGTAGAATTTTTATTGAATGCCTAAATACACAGGGGAAAGGCCAAGTAATTGAAATAGAAACTCACGGAACAAATGGAGATTGTGTTATTAGAATTAAATCTACTGGGAAAGTAGAGATCTCTTCTGATTTAGATATAGACATAGATGCGGGCAAAAATTTGAATATTAGAGCACAGGACAATATTAATATAACAGCAAATGGAACTCTTCAAGCTAGATCAGGAAGTGATATGTCTCTAGGGGGAGGCCCAAATATTAATCTTAATCCTCCTGGGGGGGTAAATCCAGCCTCTCCTGCTGTTGGTTCAGCCACTAGTCATTATCCTAAAGGAGTTACGGTATATTAAAAAGGTAGAATATGGCATCATTTGATTGGGATACATTTTTAAAAGTACAGGGGGAACAGGGGGCAAGTGTCTTTGAGGCAGTAGGTATGTCTTTTGGTGTTCCTAGCTGTATGTTAAATCTAGCAAACAATATTTTAAGTATTCTACCTACCAGTGTTATAGATAGTATTCAAACTAATTTGATGGAAGGAAAGGCTTATGCTAATGATGCAATGTCTTCTGTTTTTAAAGCTCTTTACATCAATAATGGAATAATTGAATTTGATACCGAGGAAGGTATTTTTAAATTTAAATCTGATTCTTCGTGGCTGGGGATGGACAATGATAATGCTCAATCTACTGCTAATTTAGGAGGATTAGGGTCTCTTTTTGGGTTGGTGGGCGCAGGAGTTCAAATTTATCAAAATTTTCAAAATATTTCGGATCAAGTTAATTCAGTTATAGACTGTTTAGATAAATTTACTCTAATTCAGTCCTTTGATGGAGGAAATTCTGCTAATCAAAAAAATCTATTAACTTCTGAACAGGCAGATGAGCTATTTAATGAACAATATGGGGCTGATGTAACATTATTACAGAATACAGCTTCATTTATTGATGGTGTAGACGCTTCTTTAAAAGAAATTAGTGCCGTGAAGGCTGCTAGAGCGGCTAACCCAGCTTTAGAGCCTAGAATTTTAGATAGTGCAGAGCTAGATGCGGCATTGTCATCGACAAATTTTCCTCGATTCCCTGCATTGGATCCAGGGTTGGCTGGAGAGTGTGTAGGAGCAGATGGAAATTCTCGAACTGAATGTGAAGCAGCGGGGGGTATTTGGAAAGAGTCTGGTCAGTGCTTAGGAGCGTCAGGGAGTACTCCTGGAGAGTGTGCAGCCGCAGGGGGAGTATGGGTGACGGATGTACCTGATTTAGACGTAGAGGGAGAAGAGGTTTTCAGGCTAGTGTACGGTCCTCCTGTTACCCAGACAGGACAATACCTCTTAACTACAGACGGACTATATTATGATTCTCAAGAGGGAGGATTGGATCCAATATTTTTGGCTATTTCAGGAGTAGTACCCATAGGGGATGCATGGAAATATGATTACGATCCTAACCTAGGGGGTAAGGGGGAGGCGGTTTCTATCAAATCTCTCAATACTTTTATAGATAATATATTTGATATAGCATTAGTAGACGATAGTATTGCTATGCAGTCATATTATGACGCGGATCATTTTCTTAGCGTCCTTCTAGGTCAGAGAGATAAGCATGTATACGATTTATCGGCCCAGTTAGATGATTATATTTTAAATTATGGAGAAGATTCTTCTATTGTTAGGAATCAAAGGCAACAGATAATTTCTGAAATTGCTTCTCATAATAATAAGATTGATCGAAGAAAGAAACAAATTGAAGTAGCTATAAAAGCTCCTCAAATATATGGTGGAGATTTTCAACCTCCTACATACCCTCCAGGAGAAATTCCTATTAATGATTTTTCCTACTTAGAACAATATAATCTTGTTGTTGATTTACAACGACAGCGGGCATTAGTATTTGAACAAGCTGAGGTGGAGGGGATGGTTCTTCCTATTATTCCTACCTTTGTGAAGTCTCCCCCCAAACCACCTTCGATAGGCTTCATTCACCTAAATGTGCCACCTGTAGGTACAGGAGGAATTTTATACACTCCCTCAGGACCTGGAATTCAGCAGGGAACGGTATTATCTCTAAGTGATAGGATTGTTTTAGAAAAACTGTTTGCTATTTATAACTTTTTAGAAACAAAATTAGTAACTCCATCCTCTGTAGAGTATAAAACTTTAAATTGTGCTACTAAAAATCAATATAATAATTCTAAATTAGTTGGAACTAGTAGAAAAAGTATATTTAGACATGGATTGTCTATTCCATACTTGGAGGGTATTACCAAAAACAAATCAACAGACACAGCGGGAGCGTCCGCTTTAGGATCTTATGTACGATTACCTGATACAGAAGAATTTAGAGAATTAACTTATAATCCTAGTGGTTTTACAATAGAATTTTGGAGCTTTGTACCAGATATTATGGATGGGGCTGTAGGATGGGCTAGTGGTGGGGCTTCCTCTTTAACTAAAGTAATTTTGGGGTGTGAAAATGTAGGAGTTAAAGACGGGGCTTCGGCTCTGAACTTCTCTGGATCCCCTGTTGGTTTGGATTTTCTGCCTAATGATCTAGGAGATCAGTTTGTTAGAGGCATGTTAATGGGATTTACGAGAGATAAACGAATTACTCAAGCTTCTGCGGGGTTTAGTAATGATAATGAGTCCAATAATCCTGTTTCTTCTTTGAGTTTCTTTATAGCTCCTACGCAGTCGAGAGACTCTAGTTCGTGTTCGTGGATTAATAATGATTCATGTGAAACAACTGAGACTTTTTATAAAATGAAGGTGGATTTATCGGCCACTGATTTTGGAAACGTCTCTTCTCAGTATGTTTTAGTAGATATTACGGCTGACCCCAGTAAAGATGAAATAAAATTTTATGCTGATGGATCTCTAGTAGCTACTTCAGCTATTAGTACGGTTTTTGGAGTTAGGGCAGGAGCAGGCCCAAGTTTACCTACTTTTAAAAAGGCTAATAGTTTTGAATATTCAGTCTCTACAGTAGATGGACCTACTACACTTCATCAAGGACCTAAATTAAATCCTTTCTACACTCCTTGGATTGTAGGAGGAGGTTATACTGATGGAATGTCCTGTTGTGGTAACTTTATGGGAGGTGATAGAGGAGGAATTCAGAGTGGGTATGGGGGATTCTTAGGAAGTTTAAAGTTTTACCAGAAATCCTTAACACCCCCACAAGTTCTTCAAAATTATAAAGCTCAACAAGGATATTTTAAAAATATCGACACTAAGCTGCATGAGTTTAATATAAACACAGGAGAAGGTTATAATATAGTTCTGATTATCTCTGATGATGTAGGTGTAGATAATTTAGGAATATATGATGGTATTAACCCTATTGAACTTCCTTCTCCATCCACTCCTTTTAGTAATTTAGATGATCTGACTAATGGTACGAATCTCTATCCACATACGCCTGCTTTGAGTGGATTAGCTAGGAATGGTATTACGTTCTTTAATACGCACGTTTCTCCCGTATGTTCTCCTACAAGAGCCGCTATTCTTACAGGCAAGCAAGCATTTAGTAGCCCAGCCTATAGTCGCGGTGCGGGTAAGGCTTTAGGATTTTGGGGCCATGGGGTGGGCGCAGTAGGAACTCAAGATTTTGAAAGAATGAGGGGAGGATTGGCAGGATTAGGAAATGAATATACTTTATACGATGCCGCAGGAAATCAACAACTGTTATCCCGAATTGTTAAATCAGCAGAAGGAAAAAATTCTTCATGGACTTCGGGTGTTAACTTTAAGATATTACCTGAATTAGTCGGAACTAGGGGTTATCAGAGTGCAATGGCAGGTAAATGGCACTTAGGAGAATGGAATGAAATAGCTGCCTACTATGAAACCAATCCAGATGTTGCTCGTCTAGGTGCTTCAGGAGCAGGTTGGGCTCATGTATCGGCAGTAGGAAAATGGGACAGGTATAGTACCATTTTCCATAATCTTAATAAAGCTCCTACTCCAGGGCACGATAATTCTATCCCTAACATGACAACAGAGAGTTATTGGGATGCGTTAAGTATGTCGGATGCTAATATGGGATATGTTAATTTCTCTATTAATAAAGATGGTAATATAACTACAGTATCGGATTCAGGGTATACTAAATTTATAGATAGTAAAAAGACTACGGCTGAGGGTCATATAAATTATTTGCAGGAGTCGCTGGCGGGTGAAGCCTCTCCTTTGGATGTATTACATGGCGGGCCAGGAGACGGAAGTTCTTACGCTACTTTCCAAACGATGTCTGAAGCGAGCGGTCTATTTAATACATTAAAGGAGCCATTCTTTCTATATGTTCCTCTAAATGCTCCCCATGCTCCACAGACCTTCCCCCCCAGTGGACAACTTTATAATTGGGACGGTTTTTATAGCACCAATAATGTTCAACACTCTTATGATTTGGAAAATGCAGAGGGACTTGACCCAGACGGGCCTATAATTGGAGCTAATGTTGCTGCGAGTGCTACCTTTATGAATTCAAATGCACAAATAGAGAATGTAGATTATATGGTAAGTGCTTTTATAGATTCTTTGGATGCAGATAAACGGGATAGGACTATATTTATTTTTATGGGAGACAATGGAGCTACAAACAGTATTGTAGACTCTATGAATACGTATGCTAGTGCATTAATAGGGGGACCAGACGTTGATAATAGTGGATTAGGTCCTGTTTATACTAAATGGCTTGATGGAGGAGGAGAGACTTATCTACCACACCGAAAGGGGGGCGCGAATAATGGACCTGGAGGATTTAAACAATCCGTGTATGAGAGAGGGACTTTAATTCCCATGATAGTAAGTTCTACATGTATATCTAATCCCAATACAAGCTCAACAGCTTTTGTGGATGCTGTTGACATTTACGCTACTATAGCTCATATCGCGGGGTGCGACCGAGCGTTGCTTCCTGATACTAATGCTGAACCCCAACGATTTGAGGGAGAGTCATTTTTAGGTATTTTAAGCGGAACACCCGCTAGAGACCATTTAAAAACATACTCTTTCGCTGAATATTTTAGTCCTCAAGGAAACTCAACAGCTTCGGGGGCGAGTGTAATGGAAGTGGATGGGACTATTAATAATAAAGGTATGGGAACATGGAGTGGTAAGGTAGGAAAATATACTGGAGCCACTTTAGGAACCACAGACGCTTTAGGCGGCTCAGGTAATGCTACTATTCCTACTGAAAGAAGAAGAGCACTATCTTTAAGTGCTTCGCCATATAAGTATGGGCATCATACAGTTTCTGGTGCAAACGGTAAGACATCTATTTATAGTTCCCTCCCTGAGGCGAGTGGGGGGTTATGGAAATTAGTAAGACCTACAAGCGGTTATCTTTATAATGGGTCAGGATTTGATGAATTATATCAATTGAGGGCGGGGGATGGGTCCGAGGTTGATCCCTATGAATTGGACAATATTCTTTTGGGGATGCGAGGTGCCGCTGACACTGCTGGACAGGATATGTTAACGTATATACTAGATAATGCTGATCAAAGAGATAACTTAGATCGTCTATGGATAATAGCTAGAATATATTATACATTATTGAAATCTCTTAATGATTACTTAGATCAAAGGACACCTCCTTTAAGGTCAGGAAGGCCCACAATCTAAATGGGAGCAAATCAAACAGTAACAAAATACGGTGAAACTTATTTTTCCCCTACATTAAGAAGTTCGGTTGAGCTAGAGCGCAATATTTATGGTCTTACTTTTCCCTTAGGAAAACAAATGACTAAGGGAGGTTTTTTAAAGAAGGGATCTTCTAAACCTCTAGTGGTAGACGCTGTTCATCAATTATTAAGAACAGAGAAGGGGGAAAGATTAATGCTCCCTCAGTTTGGGTGTGATTTACGGAAGTATATATTTCAGCCGTTAGATGAAAGCACCTTTGAATCTATAAAATATGAAATATTAGAGGCTGTACATAAATACATAGTAGGAGCCCATGTAACTCAACTGCGCGTGACCCCTTATGGAGACGCAGGGCCAGGGGGAGGGAATTCTCTACAGATTATTCTCACTCTACAGTTGGATGAAGATGAACTCGCTATATTTGATGCAAAGGTAATTATTAAATGAATTTTTCAGGAGCAATATCATCAGACTTTCTTAAATTAGCGGAAGTGCCCTTATTTAAACGCCCTTCTCTAATTGATTTCGCGGCGACCGATTTTATTTCTCTAAGAGATTCGCTAATTAAATATATTAAAGCGGTTTATCCTCTAGAGTATACATATTTTTCTGAATCAGATTTGGGGATGATGTTTATTGAGCTAGTCGCCTATATGGGATCTGTAATGTCAATGAAAGCTGATATGTTAGCAAATGAAAACTTTTTTGCTACGGCTAAACAGCGATCTAGTATTAAAAAATTACTAGAACTAATAGGGGTGAGAATGCGGGGGCCTTTATCGGCGGCTGCTGATGCTCAAATAACATTTACTGAAGGTCCTGAGAGTGTGGGGGATGGAGTAGGTTTCTATACTATAACTCCTGCTAATAGGGTTATTAATGTCACATCCCCCCAGGATGAGGCTGCTATATCATATACACTATACAAAGTAGTGAACGGACTAGTTGATAGTATGAATTCAGCGGGAGATATTCTTTTATATGGGAATGAAAGTGACAACCCTGACACTAATACTGTTTACAGTAATTTAGTTTTTCAGGAAGGGATTCTTGTAACTGATTCGGGTTCTTTTGCTGCTACTGAAGCCATTAAAACAATCAAATTGACTCAGGCTCCTGTAATTGAAGGTAGTGTAGAAGTGTTTATTACTTCGCCTGATGCCAATGTTTCGGGAGCATATACGGAAGTAGATAATATTTATTTCGCATCGGGGTCTTCTGATAAAATTTTTGAGATAGTTTTTGATGAAAATTATGCAGCGACCATTGTATTTGGGGACGGTACAGTAGGGATGTCTCCAGACGATACTGCGTCTTACTTGGTAAACTATAGAAGTGGGGGAGGAAGCCGAGGTAATCTATTACCAAATGTTCTAAATATGAGTGTTGCCGCTACTACTGATGGTAATGCTAGAACAGGAACAGCTACTAATCGTAGCCCTGCTACGGGGGGGACGAATGCGGAAACCGTAGAGCATGTTAAGCAGTGGGCTCCCCTTACATTTGCTAGACAAGACCGACTGGTTACATTAGAAGATTATACCGTTTTTGCGAATACTTTTCTAAGTAAGTTCGGGACTGTTGGGAAGGCAGTCGCTGTAACCCGCAAAGCGTATTCTTCAGCAAACGTTGTGGATATCTATATTTTAGAAAAAGCATCCGATCTTCAACTTCAAAAAGCTACTCCTACGTTTAAAACGGAACTATTAAAGGCGATAGAGCCTCAGAAGATGGCAACGGATGAGGTGGTAGTAGTTGATGGTTTAATAAGAACTTTGGATTTAGTGACAACTATTTTTATTGACAGGGAAGATGAACCAAATCAAGATCAAATTGTTACATTAGCGAGAAATAAAATTCTTACGTATATGGGTGTTGACAATAGAGATTTCGGACAGTCCTTAGTAATAGCTGATTTGAATAGACAAATTTTTGAAATTGATTCTATTAGGTATTCAACCGTTGATAATCTTCAACAAAATTTACATGTTGATTTCAATGAGATTATTCAATTAAATAATCTTACTATTAATGTAGGTCTTATAGAGTAATGAGTAAGTTCACTCCCAATCCTAGGACGTACTCTAAAAGTAATTTTGTAGATTTACTTGAATTACTAACTCCTAATGTTTATGAAGAAGAAGATATTCTCCTCAGTGGAACTACTGTAAACCCCTTATCTCAAATAATCAATACGCATTTAACTGTCGCTGATAATATCTCCCAGGTTCTTTCCATTTCGGCTGTAGCAAATTCACAAACATCTAGTCTTGGAAATATCTCTGGAATATCCCAATACTTTGTTAAGCAAAATAAATTAACTAAGATTGATCCTTATTTATTAGAAACAAAGATTTTAGTTCCGTTAAGCGCAAGTATTTCTAATTATGATACAAGTGCAGAGTTTAATACTTATCTATCAGGAACACTCCTCCCTCAGTTAGTACTCGCTACAGGAGCGGAGTCGGGAGCATTAGAGCAAAATATCGGGACACTCTCTGCCTTGACGGGGAATGCAAATGCGAGTAGTGTTCATAATTATTTGGTAGATGCTTTGGGTTGGTTTTATTTCCTCAATACTTCTGCTCAAGGAAATTTAACATGGGAACCTTCTAGTTTTGTACTGGATTCTTTTAATTCGTTGTACCTGGGGAATGAGTTAGCTACAGTAGATGGAATAAAAGGGTTGGAGAATCATCTTTGGAGAAACTATTCTACCTGTACAACATTTTCTAATTTAGGGGTGCTTCCTGATGGGTATGTTTCGGGAGCAGCGGACGCTATATTAGAGCCGAGTGCGGGGACCGTCGCCACATATACTAGCGGTATACAAAAGCTAGAAAATTTGCTAACTTTGTTGGAGGTAATTTACTCCCCTGCATATATGGATGAACAGGATTTTACTGTTAAGGATGCCTTTGACAGTTATATTGATGCGTCTATACGCTTAAGCGATAGGAAGTCTAAAGGGCCGTTTAGAAAACTTCTAAATGCTTTAGGGTTTAGTTTTGCAGATATTAGTAATGAAATTGATAATATAGGTCTAATATATGATATTGAAAATACTAAGCCTGAGCATTTACAATATATTGCAGACTTGATTGGATGGCAACTAACAGGATTTTCTCCCTCTAAATGGCGGCATCAATTGAGAACTGCGGTTAGTTTATATAAACGGAAGGGAACCTTAGCTTCTATTCAATATGCTATCAATGCTCTCATATCAGAATCAGTTTTTGATGCTTCAGGAAAAGCATCTGAATTGTGGGAATCCTATTTACCTCATTTAATTTGGTACAGTTTGGGAACTGAATCTCCCTACTTTGAAAATTTAAGTACCTGGACTCCTGGACTCGCGGCAGATGCAGGAGTGGTTTCTTATAGTACGAGTAGTATGGAAGAAAACCTAAAAATTGTTACTGATTCACTTTTATTAGAGTTATATAAAAAATTTCCTAATAACTTTTTATTCTATGGAAAACCATTTCCCATTAGTAGATTGTATGAAATAGATGCCTCTGGAGGTCTGGGGGACTTGTATACTATTATTAATGAACCTATTATGAAACCTTTTCACATGCACTCTCCTTTAGATGAGAATTATGATTATGTGCGTAGGCAAGCAGTACTATATGATGAACAAATACCTTGGGACGCAGCTTACGTGGTGGGTCCTCTAGGAGAGGGTGTTTATATGGCTGGATTAGATCACCCAACTGATCCTAATGAGCGCCCCCTGTACTTGTCTGCTACGGGAGATTTAGAATTTTTCTTTAATTATAGAGATTATCATAATCATCCTATGCCCCCCTTTGAAGAAGTAAAATATTATAAAGATTGTACTTTATCCCCTCAGCTTGTGGAATATTTAACAGAACGCTTAAAATGTTTTGGAGTAAGAGAAAGTTTTGCTGATGAAGTAGAGAATTTTATTTTAAGTGGGGCTATTAATACAGACACTAATTTGGGAAGTTTAAATGAATTTTTAATGTTCTTTAGCTCTGTTCAAATTCCACCTAATTATAATGACGTAATGCTTAATATTTCTAATCATCAGAACAATTTATTAGGCTTGTGGAACGGAAAGTCTTCTCATTTATTTATTGATTTTGATAATACAGATTTTGATTTTGCTAAAAATACTTTAGAAGGAGATTCAAAGCTGGCTTTATATGAAGCAACACGAATAGCAAGAAGATTTTCTCCCGCTCATGCAATAACGAGAGTTAATTTAAATGTTAGTGGGGAAGATGGTTATGAGGTATCAGGAACTAAGTGGATGTATTTGGGGTTGGATAAAGATGATACTAGGCGTTTATATAGCCCCTCATCAATTCTAGCTAATTATGAATTTTCTGGGGTAGCGATGGGGACCGTCTCTCCAGGCACCAATGACGGGCGCGGGGGATTAAATACGTTTAAACGGGATCAAGTAGATGAGATTACAGATGTGTTACTCTCTTCAACAACTGCCACTGTAACCCCCGCAGCCAATAATATCTTACCAGCGCGGAGAGCCCTACGGAGACGCAACTTTAGATACTTATTACCTAGAGAGGGGTATTATGATAGAACTGGGTTTAATGCTCCTAATAGTTGGGCGGCTTCAACGTTAGAGTATTCTATGCCCTCTTCCCTGGGTGCCTTTACTTTAGGGTATGTCGCTTCCGCAGGACAATTTTATCCTATACTTGACCCTCTTAACCCTTCAGGGGTGTGGAATCAATGTGAAGATTTAAACTCTCCCAGATCCTTCTCTTCCATCTATACAAGTGCTACTTTCCCTTATAGAGGATTCGCAGGGGAGTTAGGATCGAATGCAAAATGGGACGAGTTTGGGGCAACCACAGACAGGTTTGTAGATCGTGGACAAACACCGCTTATTTATATTACAATGCATAAGTTGTATGAAGAGAAGGCTGTAGAATTAGCAAAGAGTGTCTCTTCCTTGAGTCACGGGATTGCAGGAAGTTTAGATGCGTACTGGAAGAATGAAATTCAAAGTTATGCAAATAGTGCTATTGCAAGTGGTTTTGTTCTAAATTCTATGAGTGATTATAATGATTTTGGTTTTGGAGTAGGACTTCAGAAATTATATAAAGATTATACGACCTATTATCAAAGACATTCTCTAAGTTTGGCAGACGCATATAAGACAGGGGGAAATATTTTTTCTCATGTATTTGGTGAGAGTTTATATAATCAGAATTTTTCAATAGCGGGATCAGCCGTAGAGACTATGGCAGGAAATTATATTGCTTCTAGCTTTGCTTCAGGATTAGCTATTAATAATAATGCAGGCTCTGGAATATTTAGTACATGTGCTGTAGCTGCGTATAGTGATGAGACTGAAAATCTACCAGCCTCAGGTACTTATATTGCAAGTGGTGTGGAAGATATAGTAGTTCCTTTATCTGGTAATCAGTTTAATTTTGATCAGCCATATAATAATGAATTTAGAAATCCTCATCTTCTTAGTGGTATAGAATTTTGTGATATCTCTGGGTCTCCACAAGGAAATGCTTTTTATATATTCAAGGCTGCTAGTAAGTATAAAATTCCAGGGGAAGAAAATTATTTAATTGATAATTCTATTATCAAATGTAAAACAGCAGGAGGCTTACCGAGAATTAGATTTGATTTATCAGCCTATGGACCTAGAAGAAATTATTTTATAAAAGATCATCTGTTTAAATTAAAAATAAAAGCTATAGTTGCTGAGGAAAAGGGGCCTATGTTAGGAGGGGGGCAGTTAGGAGTATGGATCCATACTCAGTCTACTAGCGGTTTAATGTGGTCTTGGACTCCTAAGGGGAAGTGGGAGATGCATAAGAGCGTGGATACAACGATAGATAATGTTGTAGGTTTATATTCTCATATCTATACTTTTGATCTTAAACAACCAGATCCCTCTATAGTGACTACTTGTTTAGGCAATACAAATCAGGAGGATGTAGGAGTAAATAATTTATCTTTAAACAATATTAATGAAAAATATTTTGAAACCTATGAAGTAAACTTTGATACTAGAAATTATACTATTCATAATAATTTTGAATATTTAGATATTATTCCCATTCGTGATGATTTCTATCAATTAAAGCAACAAGTAAATAGGGATGATACTAATTATTTTGTAGAAGTTTTCTTTCTTACTCCCACAGAAGAAAATAAATATCTCCTCATTGATACTATTTCTTTGGAGGATACTACAGAAAGAGAGAATGCAGGTATAGGCACAGGATATGGAATTGAAACTAGTGGTATTCCTTTAAGAAAATTTGTCAAAGAGGATAAAGTATATTTGGAGAGAGAGAGTCTAAGAAATGTATTATTATTTTTCAATGGATTAATGGGATCGGGGGTAGGAGTATATTCTACATCTCTTGCTAGTAGGGATGCTGCTATCTCTAGTGAGAGTACTTATGAATCTTCACCAATTACTACTAATCCCGCAGGATTAGAGGCTAGTGGGGGTAGTAGACTAAATTACCGTGTCAGTCCTGAGTGGGGAGCAGGAAATAAAGCCAATACTCAAGCTAACTATAATAATTATGAATCGGTGGAGACAGAAAACTAATGAGAGGAGAAGTAGAAATTTACGCAGGAGATAAGCTTTTATACAAGGAAGCTAATATGCTTGTAGATGGAGCAGGAGAGTTATTGGCTGATATAATGACTGTATCTCCTTCTCTCTCAGGTGTTACAGATCATGCAACTTCATCTATTTTAGATGCTTCTAATTATGTCATTCAAGCTATTTCCTTTGGGACCAGTAGGAAAGCTCTTCAAGCAAACGCTCAGTATATGGATACGTCGGCTAATCCAGATACAGGAAATCAGGATCCGGCTTATAAATGGGCTGCTGGTTGGAATGAAAATTTTGGAAGACCCTCTAATGCAATTATTAACAGCGGGACGATGGCTGTTGTGCAGCAACGTAATTTTTATTTGAATGACGATGTAAGCAGTTATACCCCTATAGTAGGTATGCCCACTTACCCTGATCCTGTTCTTCCCACTTTAGAATTAGACGGGAGTGTTTCAGCTTCTTTGCCTGTAAGTGCTTCTAATTATGCCCCTTCTGCGGCAGTCCCACTAAGTTCTGTTTTTCCTGGTGTGGGTCAATTAGTTAATATGTTACCTTCTGCTATTTCAAGTGGGGCATGTGAGGGAACTATATTTTCAGGATCTCCTAGAATAGTAGGATCAATAATGGGAGCTTTTCCTGATGGCAGTTCGGTCAGTCACATCCAGGGGACCACGGTACGATTCTTTTCCTCTCTTGATTTTACTGCACTAAATGATTTTGCGGGACATGATGGAGGTACTCATGATTTTTTTGGTGCGAGTGCTCTTTATGCTGGTTTTTTCAATGAAGTAAGTTCTATGGATTCCTCTGGATTTGTTAATATGGTTATGGCATCAGGAACTCCTGATCCTGATGCAGATCCTGGCCCCTATAGTATGAGTAGTGTGGCTAGTGGTCTCTGTATATCAGGGAGTCTTGAGTTATCTACCGATGGAGTAGTGGAATATTCAGTGGGTCTAGCTGCGGGAGATGTGGCAATGGCTAATTGTTATGGGGGTATATATCATTTAGGATTGTGGACTATTGATATAAATAAAAGTCTTCGAGAAGGTAATACTCCTCCCTTTGGGTTTAGTGTACTAAATAATCCTAGGAAATATAGATTATTTGCTAGAAAAGGATTCAGTAAAAATCTTTGTTATATTAATGACAAAGGAGCCCTTGACCCAGGTATCCACAATTACACAGACTTAACGATTAAGTGGAGAATACGTTTCTTATGAAAAATTTTACCGAGAGATTAGGAATAACAGGGCATTTAACCATTATTAAAAAACATAAAAATGGTAAAGAGGAAATATTATTAGATGACCACAATGTTATTGTATCAGGAATGGGAGTGGGTCTATCGTATTTATTTACAGCATCTGGTTCCGACACAATTACAGACTATCAAATTGATAGATTTCAGCTAGGGGCGTCTGGTAACACAGCTTTAGAAGTAAGTACAACTAGTTATCTTTCGGGAGCACTAGGCCCGCTGCAATACGGTGAAGATAGCAATTTATACATAAAGCAAAATACTCAAATTAATGGTCCTAATGATGTTCTTCTGAGAACATTTGCAATGATTCCTGCTAATAAAATGACAAAAATTGGAGATGCATCAGTTCGGTATACGCTGGTAGTGGACGAAGAAGCATGTAATAACTTGGTGGGGCAGCATGGCGAGGATGAATATTTACGAGAGATTGGACTATTTATGGGTAATCCCCGAGGTAATGTAGTAGATGCATCAATTTTGGTGGCGTACAGGGCATTTAGTGAGATAAGAAAAACTAGTGATTTTAGTTTAATATTTAGATGGACACTTAATTTCTAATGGTATTTAAAAGAGCAGATATTTATACAAGTAGTGGCAGCGTAATGCTGTATAATTCTTGGACTCCTAGTGTGGCTAAGTTCGATACTAGTTCTTTCTATAATTGGGAACAAGATAACCTCCCCTTATACGATTTAGAAGAGAGAACATATGAGATGTGGGAACAAGGAGGATTTCCTACATCTGGAATTACGGGTCTAGCTTTAACTGTCTCGGCGTTTGCGGCTGAGACAGAGGACGGGCAAGCAGCAATGCTTGCAAATAATAATATTTTTACGAATCTTAGTTCGTGCTTGGCTGCAATTCCAAAAGTGGTTAGATTTCCTGTTCTTGTGGAAGTTGCTAATTTTGGTGATTTAGGTAATTTAGAATTACACAACATTAGAATTGAAGAGGGTGGCTCTATTGAGATTATTAATAGGGCATACGGTAAAATGTATGGATTCTCAGGAACCGCTTCTAACGTAGTTACTGCTCCAACATACAATAACTGGCATGGGTTAACAAATAAAATAGTTTCCCAAGATTTTAGTGCTACTCTTTTCTCTGGATTAAGCGATAATCTTTGTACTTCGACTTTAGGTATTTCTACGCCGGTATTTAGTGCATGCGGTGATATCCGAGCGAGTAGTGTTTATTCTTGTTTATATCCCGCTTCCGCTACAAGACAAGCTCCACTTACTGTGGGTATTCAGAATAGTAACATGTGGCCTACGTCTCTAGCGGAGCATGAATTTAGATTCCTTCCATATGAAGGACAGTCTGATGTTGATTTAACGTTAGATGCCCTAGATGTAAGTTCAAGAGATCATTATGTGGAACTTCCTTTACGTAGAAGAAATATGACCACAGATGCGGGTGATAGTCATATGACAGGTTCTGTCTATTTTAATCATCTAAAAAAATTAAGTATTAAAAATTGTGATGGTCCTATCTATATTAGAAATTTTATGACGGATGGTGAAAACCAAGGATCTAATCCTCGTAATATTGGAGTTAGTATTGTCAATTCTGATGTTCTTTTAGAAAATTGTGGAGCCGTTAGATGTAGAGAAGCGGGCTTTAAGTTTATTAATTCTAAAGTAGTTTTATCACGATCTGCATTTGCATATAGAAACTATGATTTAAGTAGTGGAATTTCTGCTGTTCCAAATAAGGGAGTGGGTATTCATGCTGTTAATAGTGATGTTTCAATTAGTTCATTGATTTCTGGGACAGCCGCCCAATTGATAGCTAACCCTATGGCTGGAGATTTCCAAGCTTCGGGTACAGATGTAGTTGTGTGTACGTCTCGAAATAATATTGGCATACAACTAGATTCCTCTAAATTTTCAGGGGGTTATAGAAGAGATTTCGTAGACAATCCTAAAACAGGAGGAATTACTACTTCTGAATTAAACAGAACGTATGGATTAAAAGCCTTTAATTCTGAGATAGATATGAAAGGCTTATTTGATTTTCATGGAAATAAAGAAGGATTATTTTTACGGGGTTGTAATGTAGGTTATGAAGATTTTTGTGTGGACTATCATGAAAATACAGGACTAAACTGTGAAAATTCAACAGCTACCCTCAACCCTACCTTGTCGGGAATAGGTATCGGATCAGCGCCTCAAGCTCGAAATAAACAAGTTGATTTTTCTGGAAATGGCAAGCACATTAACCTAGAAAATCAAAGTACTTTTACTTTCCAAAAGGTAGCCAACTGCCCCTCTTCTTATGGTAGCATGTTTATAGTGTCGGCTGTTGGTCGAGAAGAAGGTATTCCTCAACAAGCTACTCCTGCTATTTCTATATCTAATAGTTCCAAAGCTGATTTTTATAAATTAAAATTATTACCTAGAAGTTCTACTTACATGACAACTAATATGCCTCAATACGGATTAGGTGTATCTGTAAATAAAAACTCAGAGGTTGATTTTTATTCAAACTCTAAAGCTTGTACTTTTATCTTGGGACCTCCTGATTACATTCATCAGCACTATGTAGCAGGAGTATACGCGAATAACGGGTCTACTATTGGACTACATGGGCCTACTTTTATTGGACGATTTGGGGTAGATGTTTTAGCAGAAAATCAATCTACTATTAATATTACTCCTCCTAGAATTGCTAATACCTTCTTGGCTGATTCCAGTGCGTTTACTTTAATTGATCCTCGTAACCACACCTCTGTTGAATTACACTCTACCCGCGCCTGTCTTGTTGTTAATAAGAACTCCACTTTGAATATGGAAGATTTAGGATCTTTTGATAATTATTGGACTAGTAGTACGCAAGGAGTGATTGCGTTGAATACAATCGGAACCGATTTCCAGCAGACATATAATTCATTTTCATTACAAGATACTATTGGACGAGGCTCTCTCCAATTTTTTCCCAATCCACAAAATACACTTGCTCTAGATGAGGTAAACCTTGACTCCCTTGAAGATAGAGCGGGAGCTATTGACCTTAATATGCCTTCATTTTATCCGTATCCAACATCTAATCAATTTTTAGTGAGGTCAGGACAATACTTTAATGCGGATACTAGCTGGCTTACACAGACGCAACAAGCTACACGCGGAGGAGTATGTGTTAGAGCAACCCAAGATAGTGTAGTTAATGTTACGAATGTGTGTTTCCCTGTAGGTACTAATACTTCTCCCTTGGATGGACCTTACTATAACGCAAGTGGAACAGATTGTGACCAATTAATGATATGGAATATAGCAGATACTTCACGCCTAAATGCTGCGTACTGCTCAGTTAGCGGCATGTACCCTGCTGATGTAGGTTATCATGGACCTAGTGCAGTGTGGGCTTCAGCAGCGGGAGACCCAGACGGCGACCATTCGAATATCCCTGCTTCTGGGGCTCCTTCTTCTACTCCTGATACTGGAAGGCTAAGTGTGCTTGATGCCTTTGGAGCAGGAAGTTCAGTCTGGACAGTTCCCTCAGGAATTACTATTAACATGCCTTTTAAGAGGGCATCCTTTAATACAATAAATGCTAACCCAGCAAACTCTGATTTTAAAGTCGATGCGGGTATTGTTGTATCGGGAACAGTTGCTGGTGGGATGCTTAGTCCTGGAATTTGGGGAAGTGGTATAGGTAGTTATAATAATCAAGGTGTTTTTAGATTATACTTTTCTCCTAAATCTGAATGTAAACTTTTACAAAATGATCTTAGTGGATATGGATATGGCGGCAACGATGAAGGAAAATTCCTAACTGGGATAACAGGCCCAGCGTATCAAATATTTTCCCAATGTTATAACATGTCGGCTAACTTATCTGCTGTTCTCTTAGGCGATGGTAATAATGTAAGTGGTTTGTATCCTAATCTATTAAAATTAAGTTGGGATTCAGATCTGGATGGAATACCTGATAGTTTATGGACTTCAGGATTCTATTACGGGAGTGAATTTTTAGATGATAACCCCTCCCAATGTTTACTAGATGAGTCGGCTGCTAACACTTTTGCTAATTCTAAACACGCTTCCCTAGGAATGGCAGGAACACCAAAACGAGTAACTCTATATAGAGCTAGGGCTGCTGGTGGAGATAACCCAGGAAGTGAAGCAACTGAAGGGGATTTATCAGGTACAAAGGGCTTTAAATCAGCTAACATATTTGACCTAAAGAGAGATAACTAATGCCAGAACCAATTTATCATGATAGTAATTATAGATTTACAGACCCTGTTAGGGTTTTTAAAGCTAATGATCCTTACTTTTTTGAAGTAGACAATATTCCCCTTAAACAATTACAAGAAAATTGTTTATGGTTAAAAGATCAATTAACTAAAGAAGCCCAATCATTATTAAATGTAAAGAGGGCTGATATAGATGAGTTGCGTCCTTACGTTACAGGGGAAGATCGAATAGTAAGAGTAAAACCAGGAAGATTTACGGCTAGAATTAATGATGCTTCTACAAAAGAACCTTTAGAATATTTAAAACAGTTGGGAGGGATTGGGGGAGACCAGGGATATCCAGGATGGCACCACGACAATCCAGATTCATGGCAAGTAGCCACGGCAAGCCAAGGAAACTTCCCTCCAGGAACAGTTCCTTCGTGGAATGATATCTTGTACACCGCATTAGAAAAATTTAAAAGTTCGTTAGCTCAAAACGCTGTGGGAATGACAGGTTTAGAGGAAAGTGTTTTTACCAGACCAACAATAAGTGATGATTATCCCGTTAATACTACAGGTATTACTTGGAATGCAGATGGCGGGGCCATTAATTATCCTACGCAATCAATTCCTGGAGTAAACTTAGTACCTGCTATTGTTACACAGGCTCTTTTGTGGGCGAAGTCTGTTGATGGTCTTCAAGATAATTGGATAGCAACTACTTTTGATAATCTAAATAGTGCTGCTGGCTTTGCTCGTATGCCTATAACGGAAAACCAGTTTATTAAATTATGGAGAGGTGTGGCTAGAAATGCTATTGTAGATGTAGATGATGAGATCACTGTTGAAGTTCCTATATTTCAACCTACAGACTTTGATTATATTGATGAAAATGGGATTAACGTAGCAGTAGAGGGGGTTCAAAGTAGAATTGATATGATCTTTATTTACAGTAAACCTGTAGATGCTAGTGCGGCTCGATATATGAAAGGTTCCGCTATTCAGAGCCTGACTAAGCCAGCATTAGGACTGGTAAGAGGTGCTGGTCTTAAAATGCAATACCAGGCGATAGCCGGTGAAATTACCCAAGAATATGGAGATGTAGATCGAGTGGACAGCCAAGGAAATATGCAAATACTAGCTGCTGCTGGGGATGTAAATGATACAACTATGGGATTTACGTCTACATCTGCTAACGAACTTTTTTATGATGTTCGTGGATCTTTTCCTGCTCCTGATGATCTTCTTAACATTGCTCCCCTCCTTTCAGAACAATTAGAAAGTAATGCGTTAGAGTTAGTTGGACAATCCATTCTTCCCGTCGCATACATTTGGGTACAGGGCGATTCGAGTTTAGTGGCTAGAACAGATCTTATTGATATTAGACCTTTCTTTAGAACTGCTGAATTAACATACAATGAAAGAGCAGGACTTGCAGCCGCTGTTCCACAAGTTTCTTTAGCTAACCCAGTTGCAAGTATAGGAGAAATCGACAGACGCGAAATTAACCTATTTCACCATTGGACTCAAGATATAAATGATTTAGCGGAAACCCTAAATAGAACTGGGGTGGTTGCTATGGGCTATGTTTATGGGGGGTGGAACTTTGGACCTGAAGGTGCTCTGTATGACCATGCATATAAAGTTACTCATGATGGAAATAGTGAGAATCTTCCTCCCAATGCGGGACAACCTGGGGGAGGGCCGACAGCGGGCGATCAATCGGCAAGAGCATGGCTTACCGCGAGGTTTAATCTAGGAGCAGGAAATATTGAACATGTTCCTGAGATGCCCGATTGGGATTTATCTACATGGGTACAATTGCAACAGCCATCAACAGGGGGACCTGTTTTTCTACAAAATCAGGGCTTATATGCTAATGATTATTTAACAAACTTTATGTCCACAAGGAAAGGATCTAATCCTCAGGATATACCCACTTCAGGGACCGCTGGTAACTTTGATCCCGCTATTGTTGCGGGTTCATTTACTAGGTTGGCAGGATCTCCTGGATGGGGACATCAACGTAGATGGTCAAATGCTCAAAACGAGGATGTAGGAGGTACTACAGTTATTTATTCGAATGTTTTCTTTACATATGTTAAGAAGAAGATACTTTTTAATAAACCACCTTGGTTATTAGATTATGATGTAGAAGTTAATTTAGTTAATTGTTTGGGACAAAACAATAATGGCTATAAAGATCCTATGCAAACTCAAAATTGGGGTAAAGCCGCTACCTATTACGGGGCTTGGGTAGAAAAAGGTACTGACGATTTTACAATTTATTATGCAATTAATGCAGCAGAAGTTAATGCTTTCCCTCCTTATAGTCCTCAACCCTTGGGAGGGTTTCACCTACTTGCTCCGCATGTGGGGAGTGATAATATTATTCATAACAGAAGAGAGTTTGGGAATGCATGGGCTGGTTTTATAGTTCCCGTGGAACCAATATTGGATAGTAATCCTAATATTATGGGAGGTACGGGAGCAGGGCCTTTGGGGTATGTTGGAAATCCGAGAGTAGGTAAGTGTACTCTTCCCACTGTAATGTGGAAAATGACGGCCATTTCCACTGTGGACTCCGCTTTCTTGTATACTAATTTAGGTGGAACTAATCCTCAAATTGAGTTAAATAATATTGTATAAACTATGGTTGATTTTACGTGTGGACAGCTATTACCTGGACAGGGAGTTCTAGGAAACTTCCCAGATAACGAGCTTCCTGCACAAAATGATGAGCCAGGAGGAGGCCCCCCACCATACACTCCTATTCTTCCCCCTGGAGGAGGACCTGGGGGTGAAGTGTTCAAGCAGCCTGGAGGTGGAGGGGGTGGCGGGGGAGGAGTAGGAGGACACACAGGAGCTATACCTGATTGTCAGTGTAGAGTTGTGGGCCTTGTAGACGGTCTGACATTAATTCACGATGATGAGGAGCCTCCCCTTCTGTGGCATTGCATGGTTCACCCAGATGATCCCCCTTTCTCGGAGTGTATAGAAGGAGATCATGGATATGCCACTAAGGCTGAATGTGAAGCACAAGCCGAGGAGGATTGTGGTTATCCTGTTCCAGATCCTGAAGAATTTATATATTGTGTTGAGATTGGATCCTGCGGGGATCCTGGTTTAAGCCCATGTCCTGGGCAGACCCCCTATCCAAATACGGACCAGGGGATGGCAGATTGTATAGCTAATTCTTTTACAGAGTGTCTTAATTGGCACTGTATAAGTGAGACAGAGTGTGAGCAGTCTACGGCTACTCAGGATTATCAATGTGAAATAGATTGTCTAGCCGCAGCACCGAGGGAATGTGCAGAGGAGCCCCCCGATGAATGTGAGGACGGAGAACAAGAATTTGTATTCCGTCAAAAATGTATTAATGTAGCTCCTCACGCAGGGGGCGATCCAGGTAATAATGCTGTTTGGCAAAATACTATAGATGAACAAAATGCCGCACACGGAGAAGAACATGTAGATGTTGATCCAGAAGGTGCTTTGAATGCAGCCTGTAAGCCAGCCCCAACAACTACAGATTGTTGTCAAGATGGAATAGGAGGGGCGGCATTAATGGGAGATGGTGTAGTGAAGTGTTGCCCCGATGTAAGAATAGTAGTTTGTGAAGGCGCAGAGCCTCCTCTCCTGTTCGGTCAACCATTTCAAGCTCCACTACCCCCTCCTCCATCAACACCTAAAGGAGTAGGCTCTGCATTAATTAATAAGGGACTAGGAAAACTTGCAGGGTTAGCAAGTAAACTTCTTCCTGAGTTACCTTTCCTAGGTCCTGTAATTAATACTAATTCTCAAGGAAACCAAACAGTAAATCTTAATGATCTTGAAATTAAACAATATGTACTAGCTAATTCTCCCACAGGATTAATTGATCCCAGACTAAAAGTGGCTCCTAATTTTGCAGATGTAAATGCTACCTTTATAAATAATACTCGCAAGAATGATGCTATATTTGCTAGAAAAATTCACCCTACTATTGCGTATCTGCGGGAATTGGCAGATAGTCCTTATAAAGATTGGGATAGCCAACCTATTTATGGATTAAATCATGATACTCTTATTAGAAGTTTAAATCCAAAATTTTTACGGTCTCTATCTGAAATTAAGTTTTTTGATGGGACTCCCCTTCATCCCCGCCAAATTGCTGATATCATAAGGTCTCGTTTAATTGAGGGGACACTAGATGACATTAATCTTTTACCTTATGGATCATTAGCTAAACAACCTCAAGAATCTATAAGGATTATACCTAGTAATGATCCTACGGTTAATTTAGTGGCTGCATTAAATGTTTTAGAGAATCATAAAATTCCCTTAGATCCTTCCAAGAGTACAGGGCGACAGCGAGAGGTCTCTAAACTTACGAGAACTTTAGCAACTGACTTGAATAAAGCATTGATTGTTACCATTGGGGGAAGTAAGGTTAAGTTTTTTATTGGAGATGATAATATTGTAGCAAATAGAACTAACATAACTGTGCAGCCTGGGGATTATGTAAATCTAACTATAGGTGCTACTATTCAGAAAATCTTTTTAGATACAGAAATAGATCATGCTTATATATTAGATCCTCGTTACCTTCAGCAGGTAGAGAAGCTATTAGGGGGAGATGGAAGCAAGACCCTAACTGTTTCTGCTTTATATTCAGATAAGTTAGAATTTAATTACTCTTTAAATGAGGATGGGGAGTCTCCGTGGGAGGAGTTCTATTTTGCTAAATTAATTCCTAGTTCTGTGGACGGGATTCCTTCCCCTACCTCTCCCTATTTAACAGAAACTACAGCCCGTTACGAGATTGTTGATCACACTACTACAGAGGGATTAAATTCTATCAACGAACTGATTAAGTATACGGCTAATTATGCTTTCCAGAGTATTGATCATGATGATGTAATTTTAAATTATATAACCTCCACAGGTAAGTTTGATGTCACTAGAAAAGATTTTTTAGATGATTCTCCCAAAATGAATAAAGAGAAGCCACTTATTGCTAGAGCAGTACCTTGGTACTATATTATTTTTCCCACTAATAGGGAGGAGTATCTTACATTTGGAACAAAATCTCATATTAGAGCTTTAGATAATAATATTATTTTTCGAAGTTTACAGACGCTGCCTATGTTGAATAGAGAGGCAGCCAAACCTACAACGAAAAATATAATAAATATGGAATTGACATTTGACCACGATCAGCCTGATGTCTATGGGGGATTTGGAGATATTCAATCTAGGATGGTAGTTTTAAATGTAGATTCTCCTACCTTTAGCAAGGGGTATAAACCTGGATTAGGTACTGAAGTTGAACCTCCCCGAACTAAAACTGCTTTTAGAATTGTAAAAGAAATTATACAAGATTTAAATAATAAGTATATTTTCGAAAGATCAGGGGTTGGGGCTGGTTTAAATAATTCTGATGTATATTTCCGCATGACGGGGGGTGAATATAATAGAGCAATGATGTTAGAAAACTTTGTTTATTTATGGCCTAAAATACGGGCAGGATTGATAGACAATATAAATATATTCCCTTCCTCTAAAGGGTCTGGGCCTTCTCAATTAACTAGGATTCTAGCGCGTAGACTTACTTGGTCTCAAGAGTTATTCCCCCCTCTTAAATCTATGAATATTGGAGATATATTTGATCCTATGGGAGGTTTTATTTTGCCTCCCACTACTGTTGAGCCTTATTCTTCCATTGTAGGAACTCACGATCCAACCTCAGTTCCTAGAGCGGCTAAATCTCGTAGATAGATATCTACAAAAAATAAAATAAAACCTGTTTATTTTCATAACTTTGCTAAATACAGGTAGAGATAAGGAATCTCAATTTTAATAAAGGATAAATATTATGGAGCATTTCAGACTAACTGATGAATATCGTCAACAGCTTTTTGAGGCTGCTGCCTGGAGTAAGGCGGGCGTTACCCCTCGTTTAGATGAGGCCAAGAAGAAGAAGGACGATGATGATGAGGCCAAGAAGAAGAAAAAGAAGGACGATGATGATGATGGAGAAAGCAAGGGCGACAAAGGTAAAGACAAAGATGATCCTGAGGCCAAGGATTACGTAAAAGAAGAAGAAGAGGCTACCCACGTATGTCCTCTTTGCATGTCGCACTTAGAAGAAGCCATTGATGAAGATAGTCTTATTGAGCATCTGGATGTGGTACTTGGTCTTGTAGATCGTTTATCTTCAATGAATGAAGATGATGAGGATATTGATCAAGCCATTGATGCTGCTCTCCAAGATCTTCTGATTGGTGAAGACGAAGAGTAGAATACTTTCTCTAAGATGAAAAGTATATCAGACTTTGCGGAAGATCTAATCCGAGCAGAGGTACAAGGTATCACAGAAGGAAAGGTTGCGCCTCCTTCTATGGCGACTAATACCCCTGCCGCCGCCCCTGCTGGAAAGGATATTAGGGAAATAAAAGTCCCTGATTCCTTCATGCATGAGGTACTTGGGGAGGATTTCGTACCTTCAGCCCAGGAGGAAGAATTAGTAAATGTAGAAGAGCTTCCTGAGGAAGTTCCTGAAGAACCTAATTCTTTAATGATTTCTGAGGGTAAGGTAGATGAACTATTGGTTCTTCTTCAAGAGGTAAAAGAACTTTTATCTGAAATGACAATGGGAACTACAAGCACAGGTCAGATTGGAGTAAATTTAGGAGGTCCAGGTAAGGGTAGTAAACTCAAGCCACAGAAGGGATACGCAACCTCTATTAAATCTACTCTTCCTGGTAATTTTAGAAGTGCAAGAGATGTTTTTAGACATTCTATGAAACGTAAAAAAAGATGCTAGATGAATATAGTTGAAGCTTTAGATTTGTTACACGAAGCGCGAGGAAGCAAAGAGGGGCGAAAGAAGTATACATCTAAAGAGGGTACGAAAAAAGAAGTAACGCAAGCTAAAAAGGGGAGAGTTAAAACTTACAAAAGTATTAAAGATGCTCTAAGCCAAACTTATATTGGTCAGATTTGGTCAACTACAGCGGCAGGTAGATTATATGTTACGTCTAAAGGAAAATGGGGAGCGAAGAGTGGTCGAGGAAAAATTGCAAAAGGATTTACTAAAGGAAGTGCAACGCCTTCGGCAGACTTCCCTAGTATAAAAAAACATGCAGCCCGTACTATGCTGAGGCATGGAGGGGGATCTAAAAAATTAGCACAAAAGTATGGTAGTAGAACGCAAAGAAGAGCAAAAGGAGTAGGGGGCAAGGACGGTCGCCTAGATAAGGGAAATTAATATGCAGTTATTACAAGATGTATTTATCATAGAAAATTTACAAGTTCTTAACGAAGGTACTAAAAATGGAGTTATGAAAATTCGAGGTACTTTTCAAAGAGCTATGGAAGCCAATAATAATGGGAGAGTTTATCCTACTGCGGTCCTTGAGGGACAAATTAGTAAGTTACAACCTCTTATTACAGAGCGAAGGTTATGTGGGGAGTTAGATCACCCACAAAATGAGACAGTAAGACTTTCTAATGCTTCTCATCTGGTTACAAAACTAGAGATGAAGGGTAATGAAGTTATCGGGGAGGCTGAGGTTCTTAAAACTCCTGCTGGTCTTACTGCTCAAGCCCTTATTAGTGGGGGAGTAAAGATTGGTATCTCTTCTAGAGGAATGGGTACTCTCTCTGAAGATCATACAGGAAATAAAATTGTTAATGAAGACTTTAAATTAGTAACATTTGATCTCGTCGCTGATCCATCTACGAGAGGTGCTTACCCTGGTCTTGCTGAGTCTACTGAATCTAAGTTTGCTAGAGAGACTCAGAGTAAGTTACAAAAAGAAAGTAACTTTATTACCATGCTTGAGTCTAGAATGCGTAAAGCCTACGATCCCTGGGTTGAAGAGGCTACTAAGCCCAAAGCTAGAGAAAAAGTAGAATCTTCCTCCCCCTTAGAAGTAGAAACTAATCAAGCTTTCGAATTAGTAAAGGCTGATGGTCATTGGCATAGAATTGCTGAGATGATCTCTAACGTTTTATTAAAAAAAAAATAACACTTGAAACTTTTGCACAGCAGGCACAGTTCGATAACCCCCAGATTTTCTCTAAAACAGTAGGAGCGCCTGCTAAAAGAGCAGCCGCTAAATTGGAGCGGGAAAGGGATAGACAAACTCGAATAAAGAGGCGTTTAGCGAGAGCACAAGCGAGGAAGAAGCTCCGTCAACTTCCAAAAAAACCTAAAATAAAATCACCACCCGGAACCCCCGAGCGGACGGGCGTGATCGAGCGCCCCAAAGAAGCGCCAGTGTCTTCTGGCGAGACGGTTAAACCGAGTGATGAGAGGCAGAAGCAAATAGAAGATACGTGGGCTGAGAAGGAAAAGGCTGAGGAAAGACGAAAGAGGGCCGAGACGGAGGAGATGTGGGCGAAGCACAGATCACAGTACCTTGGAGGAGGAAATGGCAGATAGAGAATTTACTTCAACCCAACTCCTACATTTTAAAAAAAAAATTAAAATTATTTACTGAGCGTAGTAACTACTTGTGCATAGGAGATTTATAACTAATGAGTAAATTAAAAAATATTGCAGAAATTTTGCCTGATGGACTAGATGAGTCTACCGTTGAAGAAATCTTCAAGATGGTAGACTCTACTATTAATGAGCAGGTAGAAGAAAAAATATCACTCTTAGAAGCCAAAGTAAATGGTTACTTAAGAACTAAGATTGATCATTTAAAGGAACAAGCTCTTGCTGAACTATCTGAAGAGAATGAAGTATACAGAAATGCTAGACTCTTTGAATCGGTAAGAACTTTGATGTCACTAGAACTCTCTGATAGAGATGAAGAAAATGCTCTTTCTGAAATGACCGATAATTATGGGGAACTTCAGGAAGAATTCGATGTACTCGTAGATCAAACGAATAAACTCATCGTAGAAAATGAGAAACTTCAAGGAACTTTAAAGGTTTTTGATAATAAAATTTCTCTTTCTGACTCTCAAATTGAAGAACTTCATAGTGTTAATGGTAAACTTCAGGAAGAAGTTGAAAATTTAGAGGCTTCCAAGGACGAGGCATTTGTCTCATCTGAAAAAGCTATTGTTATCTCCAACGCAGATCGGGAGATTAACGAAGAAAGAACTTTGGATAATAAGTTCTTAACAGATGAGGTCATGAAATTCATGCCTTTCCCTAACTCTTAGTAAAAAAAAGGATTATTTTATTATGGATAAAATGGATGTAATGTATTTACACGATGAAAAGCTTGTCCAGAAGTGGGAGCCAGTACTTGAGGGCGTTGATAACGAATATACCCGTAGAGTAGTTGCTCAACTTCTTGAAAACCAAGCTAAGTCTATTGTAGAGGATAGATTAAATGAAGTTACGGCTGCTGCTACCACAACTGGTCAGCTAGGTACGTTCCAAAAATTTGCTTTCCCTCTTGTTCGCCGCGTATATCCTGAGCTTATTGCCAACAGCATTGTTGGAGTTCAGCCTATGCAAGGCCCAGTTAGCCAAGTATTTTATATTGGTAATGATCGGGCATCTGGAAGTACTATCCAGACTGTCTACAGCAAGTTTAACCTAACTTACAAAGGTCTAACAACTTCTAGTATTGGTTCTGTTAGTGGCCCTCTTCCAGGAGTGACAGCGAATGCCCCTGCTGGGGGTATTGGGGACCTTGCTGATCAGGGTACTTTCAACACTGATGCTGGTCTTGGTACTGGCCCTGGTCTTGATGGAGATGTCGCTGCCAGCGGCTTTGATGTTTCAAACGTCTTAGCTGGTTCTGGTCTTGAGATCTATGGTGCTGGTGCTGGTTCGGGTACTGTTGGTGGTAGAATTGCTGCATTCCCTAACGCTAATGCTGTTATGGGATTCCAACTCTCTGCTGGTGAGCGTCTGACTGGAACTGGTATTCCAGAAATGACCTTCCACATTGAGCAGGAAGCAGTTGTTGCCAACACCCGTAAGATGCGTGCTCTCTGGACTCTTGAGGCTACTCAAGATCTTAAAGCCTATCACAATCTTGATCTAGAGCGCGAGCTTACGGATCTTCTTTCGAAGGAGCTTCAACTTGAGATCGACCGCGAACTTATTGAAGACCTTCGAATGATTGCTTATGGTCTTCATGGAGCCGGTGCTGGTGGTCAAGGTGGAGTTAACCTTAACATGATGGATAATGATTATATCAGTATGGGTAGTCAAGGATCTACCTTCCCTGGTATTATTGATAGTACTTCTGATGGTTATTTCGTTCCCGCACAGTTTACTTACGATTTTAGTGGACAGCAGGGAACTGCAAATAGTACTCAATTAGGTAATCATATTCCTGAGTCGAATATCTTTGTTTGCGATTTCAGCCAGGAGAATCTTCAAATGTATCCTCGTCACGTTGGGGAACTATATTCCAACCTGCTTGCGGTAATCAACCTTGCTTCGCAAGATATTTATCGCACGACATGGCGTGGTCCTGGTAGCTGGTTACTTACCTCTCCTCTGGTTTGTTCACTTCTTGAGAGTGCAGCCAAGCTTGAGGGAGGTATTATGCCTAATGATGGTCCTTCCAATATTGGTAAGAACAACATTGAGTACAAAGGTAAATTTATGGGTCGTTACGATCTCTATGTTGATCCTATGTACCCACAGGATGAGATTATGGTTGGCTATAAGGGTGCAAATGCTATGGATGCAGGCTTCGTGTACTGCCCATACATCCCTCTCCAGCAGCTACCAACTATCGTTGATCCAGAGACCTTCCAGCCAAGGAAAGGTATTCTGACTCGTTACGGTAAGGTAACTCTTGAGCCATACAACAGGTACTATCGGATTATCCGAATCATTGGTCCTACGTCTAACTACCTATTCCAGCCTTTCGCTAGGAATACGGCAGTTAACGCAACTTCAGTACCAATCTAATCTGAAGTAAGGCAAAAATATAAGAGGGTCAGAGGAAAATAAATCCTCTGGCCCTCTTTCACTTCCTATATATAACAGAGGGTTATATGTATAAATATAAGAGCAAGTGTAGATGGAATATGCTTCTTCATGTAGATGAAGAGGTAGTAGAGATCAGACCTGGAGAATTATTTAAATCAAAAAAAGAAATAAAGTCTAGATATTTGGATCTTATAGAAAATAATTCTATTAAGATAAAGAAAAAAGGACGCATAACAAAAAAGTCTTTCAAGACACAGTTATCTACCGAGGATATAAATGCCAGCAGCAGCACCGAGAGTTGATCCCATATTACTTGGAACTGGGGACACCTTTGGAACCTATGGTGGTAATCGTCTAGGGGATACCGATATATATTCTACAGCCATAGACGCTAGTAAATTAAATATAACTACGCTGGCTGATCCGATTGAACTAACCACTTTTGAGGAAACTATTAGAGATTTTGTTCTCGCTAGGTTAGGGCACCCTGTAGTAAGGGTTGAGCTTACCGATTACCAAATAAAAACTGCTATTGATGAAGCAATTACAGACTTAGATTATCATGCTCCTATGTGGACTACTCAGTTCGCATCCTTTCAAACCTCGGCAGGAATAAATGCATATATGCTTCCCATGCATATAGCTTATAATTTAACCTATGTTGTATATAAAAAATCTCTTCTGTCCATACAAAACATGGCTGGTTCCTTAGAATTTGATTTCTTTATCAAGTATTTCCAAGATAATTTCTTATTCAGCAATTTTAGTGTATCAGATTTCTATCTCCTTCAATCACATCTTGAGATGATTAGGAAAGTTTTGGGTCAAGAGGGAACGTGGGATTTGGTAAATGGAAATGTGTTGTACTTATATCCCACTCCTGTTCTTAATTCTCAAACTTGTATTTTAGTTTTCCGTGCATTGGATGCCGCCACACTGCATCCCTATTACCGCAACTGGATTCAAAGATATGCATTAGCTGCTGCGAAAGGAATACTAGGAGAGATCAGGGGTAAGTATACTACCCTTCCTTCTCCAGGGGGAGGAGCCCAACTGAATGGTAAAGACCTAACCCAACAAAGTATGCAAGAGAAAGAGAAGTTAAAAGAAGAACTTCTTTTCGAGATAGAAGAACCACCTGTGTTCACAATGTTTTAAAGGAAAAATGATATGTATGAAAAAGTCAAAAAGTACTTAGCCGAACAAGTACCTACCCCCAAACCCCCCAAACAAACTACTCCAAAATCTGCACTGTTTCAAACAGTAAAGGCTATGAGCAGAGAGAAGAGAGCTTCTAGATTTCAGAGACCTCAAGCTGGGATAAATATTGAAAAACAAAATACCCTGAATGCAGGTACGGAGCTACCAGTCAAGAGTAACTTTGTTAAAGCTTTGATGGAATATAGTGGGAGGCAGAAGACATCAAGAAGAGACAGGCCCACAGGGAGGCATGGACAGAAACCTGGGCTCACTACAGACCCTGGCGGCCATGGGCGTGTTGGTGGGAGGGTTACAACCACGGGGGGAAGGCGTAGGGCTCCAGCGACGAGATCGCCGCATGAGGTTCAGCAGACTGGGCCAGAATCTCGGAATCCCGCGCAGGCGGTCGTAAAGCCAGAAAAAAAGCCAGAAAAAAAGCCAGAAAAAAAGAAATAGCCAAAACTTTAAATGTCTAAAAAAAATTGGAAAGTAACAACTAAATTACCACAACTTCCTGATCTTGATGAGGATAGTATTCTTAATTTATTTGATCAGAATAACGCTGATATAAATCTTTTCAATTTAGTAGACGATGAAATTATCAGGCTTTCTGGATCCAAGTTCCATCTATATAAGTATTTTCAAACTACGGATTTTGATCCTGTTTATATGGAGTCTAGGAATAAGCCTGTTTCGCGCAGCCCTATGGTAGTGCATGGACATTACGAGCCCATAGCCATGAGCGAAGAATTAACTCAGTTTGGTATTCAACTAACTAATGATCAAATGTTTACATTCAATAAGAGTTATATAGAACGGAAGCTGGGGCGTACCCTAATACCTGGAGATATAGTTAAGCCCTTTTTTCAAGACCAACGTTATGAAATATTTGAGGTTGTAGAGGATAGTTTTGAGGCTTACGGGGTGTACCATCTAGCGTGCTCTGCACGCCTCCTACGGGACGCTCCCGATATCCAACAAACACCTCTAACGGAGGTCAGCGACGAGCTAGGAGGCTACGCAGGAGGCCAGAATGTCTTATAGCGCAACAGTAGTAGAGACAGGTACTTTCCTCTCCTCTTCAGCCATCAAAGACTACCCTATTAGCCGCAGCAAAAGGTGGGACACGCGGGAAGGACGTATCCGTAAAAAAATATTTAAAATGACGCAGGCTCAGAATAGTATTTCATATGTTTACAAAGAGCTATTACGAGCTATGATTGTTGCTTTTACAGATGTGGGATACATTAACTCCGAGGATAAGTTTGTTACTATGAAGTGTATCCATGCTAACGCAGAACGAGCAGTGGCTAAGTTGAATCAAGAAAATAATATTATCCTTCCCATACTATCTATTTCGCAAACTACTTCGGATAATGACGATAATAGAAGGAGATATGAAAGTGTTTTGGTACATGAAAAAACATGGAATTACGAAAAGAATAGAGCATTTAGAGTACTTAGCTTGGCTCCAAGGGCAATTAATATTAAGTATCAATTAAATATATGGACAAAGTATATGGCTGATATGGATCAGATTTTAGAGCAGGTTAGAATTAAATTTAATCCTGAGATGGAGGTTCCTACCAAATTTTCTACCCTCACTAAAGCATTTGTAGAGAGTGAAGATGATACGGGGACTCTTACCGCTGGGGATAAAGAAGATAGAGTTCTCCAAAGAAATTTAAATATTACAGTACGTACTTACGTGCCTAATCCTAAGTTCTTAGTTACCTCCACGGGTAAGATAGAGAGATTTATGACGGAAATCTAATGCCTGGAGTTGAAAGAGCAGCAGACCCAACCAGTTGTGGGCATTCTAATACAGGATCCCCCAATGTGACAGCTAATGGAAAGGGAGTGTCTAGGGTAGCTGCTGATACAGGGGGTGGAATGATTATAGGTCCTGGTGCCCAAACGGTGTTTGTAAATGGGACTAGAGTTTCCCTACCTGGAGATTCGATTGTAGCTCATTCTTGTTGTGGATCTCCTGGGTGTTCACCTCATTGTCATGCCACTACTACTAGCCCTAGTACGAATGTAATAGCCGGAACTGGTTTTATGAGTGGGGGAGGTCCAGAGATTGAACCTAACCTTACTGCTGATGTACCTTCTCAATTTTGGTCAATGGAATTTATTGCTTCGGGTATTGGGCATTATCCCCCTACTGAGGCTGAGTTAGAGGATGCTTGGGAGAATTGTTGTATGGCAAATCCCCCCGTAGAGGATCCAACATGTCTGAATATGCCCCTTGATTTAGAAGTTCCTCCTCCTATTGTAATCGGGTATACAGTAACAAATGAAGGAAACCATACTTCACAAGATTTTGTCGTAGGACTCTACGAACTTTCCGCTAATACTCCCCATGTCATTGTTCAAGATCCTGAGAATCCGCAAAACTCTTTTGGTCCCCCCGAAGTAGTGCTGAGGCAGGAGCAGCATGTGGATCCTTTAGCTGTAGGTCAGACTTATAATGGATCATTTACACTGCCAACTTTAGAAGCAGAGGGAGGACTCTTTAATCCCAACAATCCACTTCTTGAGCCTCCCGCAGGTTCTTATATTTTTCAAGTGTACCCTGATATTTACATGAATACAACTGAGCCTAATGAGGATAACTCTCCTGCTAACATAACGGTGCTTACTATTCCAGCTACCTGTGCTCCTCCTCCTCCTTAATTCTTATAAAAAAAGTTATCAAAAAAGTGATCATGCATAGGTACATAATAAGGAGACAATAGATATGAAAACAGTAAAAAATGATAGTTTACAATCCTTTACAGTTTATTTTCAAACAGAAAAAGGGTGTAAGGAAGTATGGATGAGGCCAGGAGAAACTTTAGTAGTCCCCTCTACCTATATTACAGAACAAATTAAAACTCTACACAAGAGAAGAATATTTAAAATATCAAACGGTTAGGAGAATAAAAAATGGTAAATTTTGTAAGTCCAGGTGTTTATGTAATTGAGAAAGATATCTCTGATTATGCTCCCTCTATTAATACATCCGTAGTAGGGGTGGTAGGGTTTGCAGGCAAGGGGCCTCTCAATGAAGCTACTCTTATCACTAATCAAAATAATTTAATTAGAAAATTTGGCCCACCTAGCGAAGGAATTCCTGGGCAGGGCTTAGAGGGATCTGTAGAAATATTAGAACAAACCAGCCAACTCTACTTCATTCGTGCAGGCACCTCTACCGCTACGGATTCTTCGGCTATCATGCAATTTGGAACATGTCCTAGTGTACTTGTTTCAGGAAATGTTGCTGGAACTACGGATGTAGGGTTTGGAGTTACTGATAATTTATATTTAACAATTCAGGTATATGATAACGCTGGAACAGCTAAGTTTGCTACTCCCAAGAATTTTGCTATTCCCGCAGACACTGCCACCTCAGGTCAGGCTAATGCTATTGCATCAATTGTTGGGGGTGCTTTAGATAGTGATGAAGTAGGTTGTTTTGATGCGGGTGATACAGTTTTACAGGTTTCAGGATCCCTTGTTGGTAGGTACGCGGGTTCGGGAGCCTCCATAGCAGTATCTGCATTTAGTGCTGCAACCTATGACGCTACAGCGGGAATGTCAGCACTTCAACCTGCTTCGGCGTTAGGTTTATCTGCGAATTATATGGGAAGTGGTATGCCTCTCTCTCACGCTCAAGGATATGCATCTTCTGTGGTTGCTTATGGAGCGTCTATTGTGAAAACAGGAGGTAATTCTGTTGGGTATGGAATAGTCTCCTTATATGAAGGAGATGGGTACAACGGAGGCACCAAAACAGATGGAAATGCTAGTGGAAACTCTATAACCGTAGCAAATTTAGGGGGTCCAAATTTTAATGTAAATATTAATCAAGATGGGGTGGTTGATGAGCAATTTAAAGTGGGCTTCACAACATCGGGTAACTTTATTGAGACTGCTATTAATACTGGAGAAACCAATACTACCTCTGAAATTATTAAAGGAAATATTATCTATGAGAATGCTGATGTTGCTGCCAACTCTCTCTCAGCGTTTGGTCTTTTAACGTCTAGTCTAGTTAATGCTACTGTTACTGATTCTACAAATAATACCTTTGCTATGACAACTCAGTGGTTAGATCCTACAAATATGACAGGTCTGGTTGATGGAGCCGGTACTGACACTCCTACAAACACCACTATTAATGTTGTAGGAGGTAGTAGATGGAATAAATTAATTGATGCTGCTGCCCAGGATATGGCGGGGGGAGATAATGGAACAGGTTCTGATGCGGTTAATAATACAGCGTTAATTGGAGATTCTACAGCTAATCCCAAGACGGGGATGCAGGCATTAGATGAAGATGAACTGAATATTGGAATCGCTTTAGTCCCAGGCTTCGCTAATCAGAATGTACAAAATGCATTAATTACTCTGGCTGAGGGTACTGAAAATTTCTTAGCACTCGTTTCCCCTCCCTATGCTATCGGGGGCGTTCAAGATGCTATTGATTGGAGTAATGGAAAGTCGGGTAGTACGGCAGGCGTGCGAACCGCAGCTATTAATAGTTCTTATGCAGCTATTTACTGGCCTTGGCTTAAAGTCTTTAGTGTGTTTGACGCGAAGGACAGGTGGTTGGATCCAACTATTTATGCTGCGCGACAAATGGCTTACACAGATACTGTAGCTGATAGTTGGTTTGCTCCTGCTGGGTATAGGCGAGGAAGATTAACCAAGCCTACCGAGGTTGAAGTGAAACTAAATCAAGGTGATAGGGACAGCATGTATAGTGGAGGAAACGTCCTCAATCCTATTGTAGGTTTCCCACAACAGGGAATTACAATTTGGGGTCAAAGAACTACTCAACGGTCTCCCACTGCGTTGGATAGAATTAATGTTCGGAGACTAATGATCTATATAAGGAAGATCATTCTTATTGCAACTCAACGATTTGTGTTCGAACCTAATGATGAATTTACTTGGTCACAAATTGAAGGTGTTCTTAATCCCTTCTTAGACGATATCCGTAGAAGGCGTGGGATAACAGAATTCCGTGTTGTTTGTGATGAGACAGTAAATACACCAGTACGAGTGGACAGAAATGAGCTTTGGACTAAGGTACTTATTAAGCCTACCAAAACTGCGGAAATCCTTATCTTTGAAATTAACCTAACTAATCAGTCCGCACAGTTAGGTAACTTATAGGAGTTTAACTTATGACAACCTCATATTACAAGAAAAAATATGATAGAGAATTTGTACCGGGCGAGGGTTTACCTATTATCTCTACTGAACTTGATTCAGTACGAGCATATCAATTTGAGATTCATTTTATTGGACTTCCTGATACTGTTACAAATCAGGTTGATTTAACTTTAGCAGCAAAGAAGGTTAATGGAGCCGAATTTACAGTAGAACCTCTTGCTGTGGATCGAGTAAATGATAGAGTTTTCTACCCAGGTAGACCAACCCCTGGTGATCTTACAGTAACTTTTGATAACCTATATCTAAGGCAAACTGCTAGTGATCTGTGGAGATATTTTACTAACATCTATAACCCAATAACAGGAGAAATGACTCCAACTGCTCAACCAGGAGGGGGCGCAGGCCGAACTTTTAAAGTAGATAAAGTAGAAGTTATTCAATTAGATAATACAATGACTCCTCATTCTACTATAGAACTCTATGGAGTGTGGCCTACAAAGTGGACAGCGGCTGAATTTAATTATTCTACTAATGATTTCCATTCGATAGATGTAACATTCAAGTACGATTTTATGTCACAATACAACTACTAAGTTGAAATTGAGGTAGTATTTACAATAGGCTCAGTCTAATATTAGACTGAGCCTTCTCTACATTTCCCCTATAATATTATATGGATTATTTTCATGAGTTATTAAATAGTTATAACCAGCTTAAAAAGAGATCTTTTAAGCTTAGATATATTAGTGAACAGGAAGATAATGGAGAATCTACTCAAGAGGATATGGATGCTCAAACTACTAAAGATGCAGAAGAAAAAGCATTAGAGGTTGTTAAGGCTGGTCTCACTCAGCAGCATGATCCAAGTAAACAAGTACAAGGTGGAGAACCTTATACTTATTTAGGGGCTAAGACTGGTAAGATTAATTTAGTTGGTGGTCCTGTAGGCGCAGGGTGGCCGATGCCCGTTGCAGATTCTAATGGAACTCCTGATGTAGGCTCCGAAGGATGGAAAAAATTAGTTAATTATTTTAAGGAAGGGGGAGATGAAAAAACTCTAGTTGCCGCTGAAAGAGGGGCAGCAGAAGCCCAACGCAAAGCGGAATTGGAAGGGAGAGTAGGGGGAGCTACGGAAGCACGGGTTAGGAAAGAGTTCGAAGAAACAGGGGCAATTGGAGATTGGGTCAGTTCAGGAGATCCAGAAGAAGACGAACAAAAAGTAAAGGAAGAAGTACAAAAACGTATTGGGGAGGGTGAAAAAAGAGAATATAGAAAACAGTTAGCATTAGTTGATACTTGGTGTCGTACTGCTGAAAAAGATGGAGAAGATTTCCCCGCTCACCATCCTTGTAACAAAAATTTTACTTATGTGGCAGGGGGAGCCAATACAAGTTTGGAATGGCAACTGGCTAATGGAAAGGTAGAATGCCTTGATCCTGTTACCCAAAAAAAGATAGGTGACAATTGTGAAGTACCTAAAGGACTAAGAGATGAGGTGGCTAGATCGGAAACACGGTTGCTTCAATTTCTCTTTCCTGAAAAAGAAGCAGCAAACTGTGAAGCAATTAGAGATCGCGTGGGAGTGCATGGAGATAGATTAGTACTATTTGGAGATAAAGATCCTGCACAATTAGATGAGCCACCCACAGTAGGGATCGTAATGAAACCCAATGCAATGCAACAACGGGCTCTTGACAATATTAAAGATCATTGTGATTGGGGGACTGCTAAAGATGCGGATGGTAAGGATGTCCCCATAACCATGATAGATATTTTAGAAAGAATAATCAGCAACGCTGGTTTAAATGCTATTAAGGGGGGTATATATGAATTAGTTCCACAGTTTCTTCTTAGAATACAGAAAGCAAAGCGATTAGAAGATGCGGGCAAGGAAACGGAAGCTAAAAAAGTTTACGCGGAGATTGTTGGTTGGTTTTCGCGTATTAAAAAAGAGAAGGTCGAGATGTTATCGGCGCTTGCTGAAAGGCTGGGGGCTGAAAGTATTGATGAGTATGTGGAAAGTAATCTCGCAGGCCGCGAGTTGGCGTTACTTGGGGATTCAAGAAGTTTTGCTGCGTATATAGCGAGAGAAGCCCAGTTCTTAGCGAGATGGATGGATACAATGCCTGGAATAAGAACTGTAGTACATATGGCATTGCATCCTCAACAGGGAGGAAGAGAAGATAACGGGTTTGTATTTGACGATAGTGACGAGGGGAAGGAGGAAGCACACACAGCAGCTAAGAGGTATGGTAGTTCAGCTAAACGGATGTCCATTGAGGAGATATTAAAAAATACTCCTGAAAGCGAGAGAGAGTTTACTGAAGAACAGTTGAAAGAGGAACTTCCTAAAGGGGCAACACATTGTTGGGTGATGGGATTTGGACAGAAAAGAAAAGATATAGAGAAAAATACTGTAAAGATAGGAGAATGTGGAACTCTGGCTAATCAAAGTGGAATGGTCAATGAGGATCCTAACGATGAGCATGTCCTAAAAAGCGTAAAGGCTGGATTTTTAAAGAAAGTTAATGACGTATTGTTTGGTAAGGTTGGTAAGAAGGGTGAATTAGAAATAGATGCAGCAGGGAGGGACAGACAAGAAAAACAACGGGCCTATGGCAGCGAGGTTTTAGCTAGTGTAGAGAGTGTAGATGCGTTGATGGATTCCGTGACATATGTTGATGCTGATGGCAATTTGCGGGTACAACAACCAGAACAGGTAGCTGAAATGTTATCAAGTGAGATCTTCGACGGTCTATCCTTCGAAGGAGTAACGGATTCATATTTAGGTAATCTTTTCTTTGATGATAGCGATCCTCCTGAGGCCAGGGCCTTAGACATCCCCGAAACTAGAGAAAGAATACATGAGGGGATACGACGAGCAGGTATGTGGTCTAGATATGCAGAAGATTATAGAGATCCAGCCCAACGAGAGACAGTAACTGATCTATTGATAAAAAATTTAATGGTTGATGGATTCAATTTGGATGCGATGTCACAACAAATGCAATATGATAATGGAGATCTGGCGATCTTTGCTCAAAACGAGGGGATGGAGAGGATTGTAGCGGCTAGAAATGCAGAACCATCAAGACTTAGAATAGAATTCAAGGGTACTACTGCCATATTCCATATTATGGAGGGTGGAGAAGTTAAAGGCGGGGAAATTGTGGGTGGGACAGAAGAAGGTGTAATGAAATTTTCTCAAGAAGGAACTTGGTCTGGTGATGCAGACGCGAAAGCAAGAGGAGAGAGGGAGAGACATACTAGATCAGTGACTACTGCAATGAAAAATTGTTGGTCTGGGAAGCGTAATTTAGCCCCCCCGAAGGAAGCTCCTAAAGCAGAGAATGCTGGGATATTCTATGAGTTTTTAAAGGGACAACAGAGCTTACTAGAAAAATTACTTACTCCATCCACAGAGCATCGTAGCTATCAAGTATAGATTCAAATAGATAAATATTATATCTAATAATAAATCCATCCTTCTTTTTAGATATTTGAATAGATTTATATTGATCACCAAACTGTACATGGTCTGGTACTATGGCTAGTGTAGGCTGTCTATCCTGTTTGAATATAACCATGGGAATCTTGTAACATTTTTTCGAATCTTTTTCACATTGGTTTATAAATCCCCAGAACTCGCTACTATAATTATATAAACTATATATGTTTTGATTATTGTATCCTTTTTTACATTCAATACAATATTTAAATTTTTCTGGAGTAATTAAATCTCCATA
>JGI25129J35166_1000060_pt1 | contig 51257 bp, 53 predicted proteins | sample ETNvirnome_2_130_FD_35166 | JGI IMG/M metagenome (IMG submission 35166) | reverse complement strand
CCCCATATATTAATGCAATACCCTGCCGGAGGCGCAGCAATTACACCGGCAGAAGCGGCACTGAGTACAATGGTGGACGCCTGAAGGTTTAGGTATTGCCTCTGGGTTCCTGGATGCTTCTCTCGTGGATTAGTTGTCATGCTCATAGTTATGGTCCTAAGTATCTACCTTCATTGAAGAATCTTTGGGATATTTATATACAAAGTTTAAAGTATTTACGTTTATCTCCTCAACTTCAGGGTATTCTTGAACCGCGAGGTCTTTTAAAAGCTTCCTTTCGGTTCCAATATTATATACCCCACATTCACCTAATTTATCTATAATCTTTATAGCAATAATATCAACCCAGTCTTTAGAGGTGTAAACGTCCGCGAAGACCATTTTTAAAGCATTTTCACCCCAATACCCCCTAGGGAGGAAAGAAGTTCGGAACACTAAACCATCGCCAGGAATGAAACTTTCACCTGCGAGCTTACTATAACCATAGAAGCAGAAAGGTTTCGGGATATCTGTTATTTCGTAGTTTCCCTCTGTCCCCTCATACACATAATCCGTAGATATGTATGCCATTTTAAAATGCTTTTGCTTAGCCCATGATGAGATATACCCCGTACCTAAAATATTGGTATTTATAACCGTACGGTGGTTTACGGGAAGCTGGGAATCAGGAACGTTGGTGAACGCCGCGCAGTGAACGACTACGTCACACCCAACTCCTCTGCCGCTGGAAAAGAACTGACCAACGGAGCGTCCATTGGTGATATCCATTTCTTTTCGGGTTGGAGCAACCACAAAAGCTCCTTTTTCTTCCAACAAGGGGATTAATGTGGAGCCTAACGTACCTGTGCCGCCCGTAACAACAACTCTAGACCCTTGCAGATTCATTGACCACGTCCTTCAGGTACCCTTCTAAAGTTTGAAATACTCTCTCCCCAAGAAAGCCTTCCACCTTCTTACTGTCCAGTCTGTAAACTCGGTCGTGACCTAGACGGTCCTTCACTTTCGTTCGTAATACCTCTTTACCTAGAATCCCCCCAATATAATTAACAATTTCTATATTCTTGTAGTGAAATCCTGACCCAATATTATAAACTTCATCCTCCGCTCCCGAAAGCGTGAGCTCTAAAATAATCTGCGCGTTATCATCCACATGAATCCACTCGCGAGACTGGAGGCCATCCCCGTAAATAGGAACTTCATCCCCTTTCGAGATGGATTTAAAGATTTTTGGGATAAACTTCTCTGGGTCTTGGTTCGGTCCGAAGTTATTGCAACTTCTTGTAATAATATAAGGAACTCCAAACGTGCGAGCGGCTGATTCGACCAGGAGGTCTGCCGATGCTTTCGAAGCCGAGTAATACGAGCTTGGGCGGAGCTTAAAGGTCTCATCCGCATATTGTCTTCCTCTGAGGTCATACATATCTCCATATACTTCATCTGTTGAAACTTGAACGAACTTCTTAAGTCCCTCTATTTTCTTCGCTCGCTCTAATAAATTAAATACTCCTTCAATATTACTTTTAATAAAGGGTTTTCCATCTTTAATGGAATTATCAACATGGCTCTCTGCTGCAAAATTTACGATATATTCGGCTTCCGCCACGTCAGCAAAGGAAACGTCGTTGATGTCTTTCCGCAGCTCTTGGAGTCTCATCTGGTATTTTGGGTCTATGTGGTTGTACACCCTGACCCGTTTACCAGCGTAGGTCAACTTATCAATAACTTTAACATTATATGATGTGTTCTCGAGTACCGCTTTCACAAACCGGGAGCCGATGAAGCCCCATCCGCCTGTAACAACAATTAATTTAGAGTCCTTTTGTGTCATTATAAAATTTAGAAGTGGCTTCCGCCAAAGAATCAGGGGTTCCGCAATCTAGCCAAGTTCCGGTTATCTTGCGAACTTCCAGGTTACCTTCTTTAAGGTACATTCTATTTAGGTCCGTAACTTCCAATTCACCCCTTGCAGAAGGAGAAAGTGATTTAATTTTTGAAAATACAGAACTATCATAGATATACAAGCCAATTACAGCATCATTAGAGGGAGGGGTTACAGGTTTTTCTATAATATCAGCCACTCCCTTACCGACAGGTTCATATTCAATCACACCAAACCTTTCCGGGTCAGCCACTTCCTTAGTGAAGACCATGCAGCCCCTAATAGCACTAAAATCCCTAACATGGCAATGTATATCGTCAGCAATAATATTATCCCCCAAAACCACAACGCAGTCATCATCTCCGACAAAGGTCTCAGCCATGCTGAGAGCTTGCGCAATACCCCCTTCCCCTTCTTGGTAGGCGTAGTGTAATTTTTTAAGTCCGAACGTTTCACCATTTTTTAATACTCTAATAAAATCTCCTGCATGAGGTCCGCCTGTAACCACCATAACATCCTCAATCCCAGCGTCTACCAATGTTTGTATAGGGTAATACACCATAGGTCTATCGTAGATAGGGAGCAAATGCTTGTTAGTGGCGTCGGTCAGAGGTTTCAATCTAGAACCCAGGCCCCCAGCTAGTACAATTCCTTTCATATATTATTATAGTAATAATGTCTTAAAAATTATTCACTAATTCCCGACACATTTAAAACCCCATCCAAAAACAAAGGGACATATTGTTTAAACTTTGGGCCCTCTAACAGCGCATCAGCTAACTTTAATGTTACATTTTTCCTAATGAACCTTTTTAAATTACGAGCACCATACTCCTTAGAGTACCCGCCTGCCACAACCCAATCAATTAATTTTTTAGTGGGCTTGATGGGCAAATCTTTCAGGTTTAATTTGGCAATCTTGGCGGTATCCCCCCGTGTAAGTTGGTTAAAGTGTACAACCTGGTCTATCCTATTAATGAACTCCGGAGGAAACTTTCCCTTAAAGGCATCCATCACATTAATTTTAACATCATCATACGACAGCTCTCCTGAGCCGAATCCCAACATTTTTTTACCAACGTGCTCCATCCCAATATTACTAGTAAACACAATCACCGAATTTTTAAAATTAAGCTCGGTGCCGTGGTTATCCTGAATAGTTCCGTCATCGAGAAAGCCCAACAGAAGATTGTGAAGCTTCCCACTGGCCTTTTCAATCTCATCAAAAAGAATTACCCACTCCGAGGATTCGTCAGCCTTTTCGCTTAAGATTCCCTTCTCGTTAAACCCAATATACCCAGGAGGAGAGCCGATTAGCTTTGCATACTCGTGGGGGTTAGAATATTCCCCACAATTAATCTTCAACAACTTCTTTTTTGAACCTAAGTAGCCTTCTGCTAAAGCTCGAGCCAATTCAGTCTTTCCAACTCCAGTAGGACCTATAAAGAAAAACGATGAAAAACCAGAAAATCCTGCCGCTCTAAGTTTTAACGCATCAATCACTTCACCGACCGCTGTGTCCTGCCCTATTACCCGAGTTTTTAACCCTTTCTCTATCGCTTTTAGTTCCTTCAAATTTTTAACAGACGCAGCCGGGCTGTTGGAGTCCTTAAGACCTAACTCCTCCGTAATAACCTTAGTATTCAGCATTTCGCAGATAGAATCAATCTGAAACATTGGGTATGCTTCAAGGACGGCTTCGAAAAGGGCATCGTACGTTTCATCATCCTTTTCAGGATGGATATACTTTTTATGGTCGTAAACCACGCACGTTACTAACAGGTGAATGTAATCCCTAATAGAGCTTTTATTACTCGTTACAAGGGTCTTGACCTTACTAACGCAATTGTCCAGCTCTTTGTCTGTGAAATTTCTTAATCTTAGAAATTCGTCTAGGTTAGAGCTGTAAACTACAAAGTCTTCTGTTTTTTTATGTTTTCTTGCCATTTCGTAAAGATGCAAAAGTTATATCGTCAGTGTTGCTCTTTGGGGGAGCGGTTTTCATTTCGGTTTGTGTCATTTTCAACATCATATCTAAAATTCTAACTACTTTATCGTTAGAATCTTGAGATAACTGTAGAGCTTTATTCATTTCCGTCTTCGCTTTGTGGTCATCCGGATTAGACTCAACCATAGTTTTAAAATAAGTAAACGCCTCTAAAGCCCTATCCCTGTCGCAACGGCAGTCCGCAATAACCTCTTTGGCTAGTTTTTGGACCCTCGTTGACGAGAAGTAGGAAGTTTTAGGGGTATACATTATTTTTCCTTATTTGTTTTTACACTGTAGCCGCCGGATATTTCACCTTTGTGTTTTTGTCCTAAACGACCATGCTTAACTTTTGTTCTTTTCGAATACCCTTTAATCTCAGCAAAGGGTGTATCCGGTTTAAAACTTTTTACGACTTTATTTGCGGACTTATCTCCCCATGTACCATGGGTGATAACGTAAATATCGTCGGACTGAGGAGTTGTAAAGATAGTCCCATAATCAGCTTGTTGAAGGGCTACTCGAATGTAGGGAAAGGACTTAACCTTTGCCTTCATAGAAGTTGTTCTTCCATGCTTTTCAGCGGTATCCGATGGGGGAATATGTTTCATTGCTTATCCTCTAAAGTATATAGCAGGGTTGCGCTTAAGATTTATTTGTTTTCAGGAAACCAAAAACCCTCCGGTCCAAAATTTTCCCAACCAGCCCTTTCTTCATCAGGGCTTTCAGGGTCATATTTTCTAGTTACAAGGTATAGAAGGCCAACAGGTTCACAACCTATAGCCGTAAGACCATGCCACTCTCCTGCTTTTACACGGACAACGGCAGGGTTGTGTTCCCCAATAAAGTGCTTCTCGGGACCTTTTAATTTTCCATCCGCACTGGGAACCTCCGAGAAAATCCCAACCTGGGCATTACCTTTAAGGACACAGAAATAATCATCCTGGTATTTATGCCTATGCCATGCTTTAATAACTCCAGGATGGAGAACAGAATAATTAATTTGAAACTCCTCCCCTTCAAACAGCCTGAAAATGTCGTTGAGGCTCCACCCCCTAGAATCTAGAAATCTGTCTAATTTATGAATTCGTTCCATTTAATTGCTCCATAATCTTTCTATCCAGGTCGGCAGACCGGCTTTTTGTTTTGCCGCCATCAATAGAGTACCAGCCTTTAGCGGGTACTGTGGCTAAGCCTTGTTTGTAGTACTCAATCGTTAGCCCGTATTCTGGCATCAGCCCTTGGTCGTACAACAACTTGAACTCACACGATTGAAACGGCTTAGTGATTTTATTCTTCACCGCTTTAATGGTTCCCGTAATCCCTAACGGGTTTTTCCTGTCATCGTACAATGCGTCACTTTTTCCAGAAGCGGCTTCCAGAGACGTCCCACAGTAGTATAGAAGGGCTTTACCTCCTCCTGCCCTAGTTCGCGGGTCTCCAAACATCACCCCAACCTTGCTTCGCACCTGATTAACGATAATTAAACCAGCTTTATACTTCCTAAGTAGGGGGTTGATTCTCCGGAGGCACTGTCCAGCAACTTTGGCACGTAAAGCTCCCCCCATCTCTGAGTTTTTGCCAAAGGTGTCATCCATCTCTTTTCTAGACGGGGATGACCCGATAGAATCATACCCAATAATAATTGGAGTTTCTTTATCCTTCTTTCGGATAGCCAAAATAGCCTTCTCAATGGTCTCAAAACAATCCTCAAGCGTTTCAGGCTCGGTATAGATTAACTTATCCGAATCAATGCCTAGCTTTTCCGCGAAAGAGGGGGAGTAGGCATGCTCATTGTCAACCATGACTGTATAGTATCCCTGTTTTTGCGCTCCGATGAACGCGTGAGTAAGAAATACTGTCTTCGCCGTGCTGCTCTCGCCATAAATTTCTGTAATCGAACCAATTGGATACCCCCCGTCAAAATCTCCAGAAATAATTTTATTTAAAACCTTAGACCCGGAGTCTACGTAACCGAAGACTTGGCTCTCAGTGGAAAGGAGCGACGCACCGTCCAACTCCTTACAAATGTCGTCTAGAAAACTTACCATACCCTCTATTATAGAAGGAACGGCTTAAGTTTTACTTGTCTTTCTTGCTAAAGATTCCCTTTTTCTTGGGAGTTTCTTTCTTTTTAGCTTCAGGAGTGGGGTGTACAACAACAGCTGCGTCTGGGTCGGGGATAATCCCCCGCTTAATCATTTTCTTGATGTTCATATAGTATTTACCCTTGAAATAAATTGATGAGAGAAATTTTTACCCACTAGGTAGGTTATTTTATTTTTCTTCTCATTTTTTCCACATCAATCATCTCTTGCATAAGTTGCTTAAAATTAATGTCCGGTTCCCAGCCCAGCACCCGTTTTAATTTAGAACAATCTCCTTTCAAATCATTCAACTCATTTGGTCTAAAATATCTCGGGTCGCATCCCACATGTTGGGCACGTACCAACCCTAAAGCGTTAAACACAAAATCTACCACATCTCCCACACTATGGGATACTCCCGTAGCGCAAACAAAATCGTCAGGCTTATCGTGTTGAAGCATCATCCACATGGCTCTAACATAGTCTTTTGCGTGGCCCCAGTCTCGCGTTGCCTGTAAATTTCCTAAGTCCAAACTGTTTGCTTCAAACTCATAAATGTCCAATGCACCCTTTACAATTTTATTCGTTACGAAAGTTCCTCCCCTGCGAGGGGATTCGTGGTTGAACAAAATTCCATTAGAGATGAATAACCCATAAGACTCCCTATATGTCCGGCATATGTTGTACGCGTATAACTTAGCGCAGCCGTAAGGACTTACGGGATGCATTGGGGTCGTTTCACGTTGAAACCCATCAGCGTCAATGGAGTTTCCAAACATCTCAGAAGACCCTGCTTGATACATCCTAGCTGTAGGACAACACCCTTTCATTGCTTCGAGCAAGTTCAAAGTGCCTCTAGCGATAGCATCTGCGGTATACTGCGGGGCATCAAAACTAACACGCACGTGGGACTGGGCGGCTAAATTGTAAATCTCATCCACTTTATATTTTGTTAAAATACGCATTAAAGAAGATTCGTCCGTCAGGTCCCCGTACTCTAAGACTAACCTGTCATGGGGGTACACGCCAGCCTCTTCCAGCCGTGACGTTTGGCTTTCGGGGACAGACAGCCTCCTTACCAACCCAACTACCTTGTATCCTTTTCCTAACAAAAGTTCGGTTAAGTATGAGCCATCCTGCCCATTGATGCCTGTAATAAATGCTGTTTTATTCGCGGACATTTGGAAAATTCTCCCGATAAAACTTAACTGCTTTCTCAACTCCCTCCTTCAGGGGCGTAAACTTATAATCCCCAATAACTTCTAGGAGCGCAGTAGGGTCAGAAGGTTTTTTATGTTGCCCATCTGGTTTAGAGGTATCCCATGAGATATTGGCTAGTCCCATGGCCTCGCAAACTGCAAGCACCGCCTCCTTAATTGTTACTTCCTCGCCATGCGATAAAATTAATGGTTTAGTGGATTCATAAGTATCCAATATAATTTCTATAATATCAGCGACGTCCTCAACATACAAGAACTCCCGTAAAGGGCTCCCAGAGCCCCATGCAGTTAAAGTACAATCATTCAATACCGCCTCGTAACACTTAGCAATAAGTGCGGGAATTACATGGCCGTCCTCTTTGTTGAACGTATCATGAGGTCCGTACAAGTTGGTGGGGATTACTGTAATGATTTTACCATACTCCCCCGACTCGTTCATAAGGTCCACCATTACCTGCGTCATTCTTTTGGCGTAGGCATAACCACTGTTGGAAAAGTGAGGGGGGCCCAAATGTAGCTTATCCTCCGTGAGGGGGTACTCCACCTCAGCGGGAAACACACACGTAGACAGAAACACCACAGCCTTTTTTATCTTTCCGGGGTTCTCCATGATAACCTTCAACAAGTTGTAGTTCATCTCCATATTCGAAGTGAACATCTCCAAATTCTGCTTCATGTTCTTGCCTAGACCNCCCACATTACCTGCGCAGTTTACGATTGTATCGAACTCGTTATCACGAAAAAATTCGCGCACCTGGTCGATATCNCGCAAATCTACTTGNNACCTAGGCGGCTTTAGGTCTGCCTTGAGGTGGGAACCCACAAGTCCCGTTCCACCAAATACTACAGTTGTTCTTTCTTTAACGTTTTCCATTCTTCTATAATAGTCTTTGCTCTTACTTTGTACGTGTGCTTTTTGGCAAGTTTTTTTGCCTCCTTACTCATTTTGGTTCGGTAAGAATCATCAGCAAGGACTTTTCTAACTTTTTCTTTAAACTCTTCCATAGTTTTAAATAATATACAATTTTCCCCATCTTTAAACCCAAGCAATTCGTACTGCTCGGTGCTGTCGTGTGCTGCTAGAATTGTTCCGCAGCCTATTGTTTCTAAATTTCTGTAATTAAAGTCGCAACTGATATTAGCGTTAACGTGAACCTTATACGAGTTAATCGCTTTCACCATATCCTCTCCTATAACAAAGATGTCTTTCTTTACTCCAAACTCAGCATCAATCAAATTGAGAAGACCTCCACGATTTAAAATGTTACCGCAAAAACCAACATCATATAACTTCTCCCCCCCATCTGGCTTCACGTAGTCATCGTCATAAGCGTTTGGCAACCAGATAGAGTTTTCACCTAGAAAATCTTTTGTCGCTTGTAAAATTAAATCGTACTCTCCCCGAACATACTCTCGCAGGTACGGACCNATACCCCTAAAATGAGCGTCAATAACCCATAAAAATTTAACAGGAGTCCTAATCTCCGATAAATCGGGAACCCACCCAGCTTCATCGTAATTTTCCAAATTGATTATTAAATCGTAGGACTCAAAGTCGGGAGCCTCTTCGTAATTTTCGTGGCCCAAACCCCACACGTCGCAATCAACGTTATGAGAGTTGAAGGCTCTTTTCATGGAATGGCATTCCCGTAAATGGCGGTTGGCGTCATGCCTCCCGTTCTCTTGTATAATTAATATTTTCATTCTAAATTAAACTTATCATGGCATTTATGCGCAAAATCTGAGCAGACTGCGTGGAAATTTGTTTGGGAAAATCCTTCTACTGACCTTAAATCTAAAAGGGGGACTATACACAACTCGCTCATATCGTTTTCTATGTCGTGAGACCAAATATACCCGTTGCTCGTTAAGCAGTATGTGTCTGACTCGTGGCAGAAATACATAAACTTATGGTCTTGAGAAGTAATCCACACTAGCGCTTTATAGTCTTTAACATGAATCCAAAGATTTTCGGAACGTTCCTCAAGCCACTGAGAGGTGACGGCATGGTCCGGGGTGTCGTGACCAAGGTACAGACCTCCGTCTTTTACCCGCAAGTCTACTTCCACATCATACCCCGAATCAATGGCTTCTTGAATATATTCTAATGTATTCTCCTTCTCAGGACATACACCATCTAAGTTTCCACGATGAGAGATTATAATCATAGTTCCTCTATACGCATAGTACGGTCATCAATTAAAATATCAAAAAATGGCTTATCACACCGCAATAGATGAAACTTTGCGCCCCACTGTTCGAGTTGGGATTTAGTTAAATCATACCAATCAATTTTACTACGACTTCCCCTAGCAGTCCAATAAACTATTGTGTTGCCTTCATCATATAGTTTATTAATCTTATCGATGTTCTCTTTGATTGGTTCTGCTTTTTCATACACCCTTGGGTTGTCTGGTGTATTGCAAATAGTCTCATCGATGTCAACATGTATTACCTGGTTCATTTCATTCATTAAAATATTCCTTCCAATAATTATAACATAAAGTAGATTCTTTAGAGGAGGACACCTGCGTTCCTCCTAGTACAAATGACCACGCATTGAAATTTTCTAACTCCTCGGGCGTCCCAAAAACAGTGACGAATGGAGTGGCGTAATACCCAACCCTAAGATTATCCCCTACAAGAAGGTTGTAGACCAGGGTCACATAGTACTCCCCATTATAGGTTACCTCTTCTGCCACGGCTTGGTCGAAATATTTTTTTACGTCCGAACCGCGACGGAAATAATACAACCCTGTGGATGCATGTTCGCTCATAGGGTCATCCGTATAACACTCTTTCTCTTTAATTTCTTCCAGCAGCCCATCCTTAGTTTTGAGAAATGCCATTTTAGTGTTACTTAGTGTGTGAGGGTGAAAGCCTGTGTGAGTGAGAATACATCCATCCAAGTCTTCATCCTTCACGTATTTTTTAAAATCATCATAATCCCATATATGAGGGTTATCGCAATAAGATATGATAATAGGCTCATCATCTTTGACGAACTCATACGCTGCCTTAACAGTGTGAACAGGACCATACTTATGAACGGGCATGGAAACAATCTCAGCTGTGGGACACAACTCTAGAAGAACCTCCCTCATGTTGGTAGTACTTAAATGCACATCATTACAAATGAAAACGAATTCATCATCCTTATCAAACGAATCAAGAATATAATTAATTATTCTCTTCCCGTTAGCTCTAATAAGAGGCTTGGGGTCTGTGTACCCCGCTTCTACAAAACGGTTTCCTGTGCCTGCCATGGGGATTATAATTTTCATTTTAAAGACCTCCTGTATTTCTCTTCTTCCATTGTCTTCAGTTCGTGGACTTGAGGAGATGTTAAGTATTTAGGAGTAAGCCCTAAACTTAAAATCAATTCAGCAATAACCTTATTAGCCATCATCTCTTCTTCAAACAATACCGCATCAGGGAATAGGTACTTATCTATTATAGTTTCGGATACCTCTTTTTTGTTCATGTTCACCCACTCTTTACATAAGTTACATACGTCTTCGGTCCACTGCCGAGCTTGCTCAAAAGTATCCGCAGACACCACCAACCCATGGTTCTCTAAAAAGTATACACAAGGACTAGCACCAAAGTTTTGCTTGGCTAGCTTTTTCCCTGGAGCGGCGTAAGGAATATGACGATGGGGAAATCCACTGAACAGTCGGTCTACTACCTCTCTTCCTTCTGTGGAACACAGCAAAACATTAACATACTTAGGGTGTGTGTGAATAACCACTTCACCTAGTTTTTGATGTACTCCTGATTCCATAGAAGGGCGCTCGGGGGACCCAGAGAACCAGTGGTTTTTAAACATACTAACCTCAGCTAGTTTAGTTCCTGACGAAGTAATCACCCTCTTGTCGTTAAGTTTGTAGGATATATTCCCCCCTCTGTTTCCTACTAAGTTTTTGTTAGCTCCTATCTGACCGCACAAATCTATAAACTCAACTTGCTTTTCATACGCTTCGCACAAAGAGGTAATCAAATCACCTCCATTGCCGGTAATCTTCTCATACTCCATTACCACTTTTTCTCCACTTACTTTAAACCTAATAACAACATCCGCTTCACTCTTTTGAGGCTCAATAAATTTAACCTCATCTTCTTCCCGGGCTTTTAAAGCAGCTAAAACTTGAGTTGTGCTATAGCCACGAGACGCAGTATCTCTTACCATTTTCCAATGCATTTTCAACTCAGGTTCGGTATCTACAAAAATTTTAACATCTGCTATTTGGGGAACGGTGCCATACAAAGCATGAAGACCTTCGTAAATAATAAAATCCTTTGATTTTACATTCACGGGTCCTTCTAATTTTCCACTGCGGTGACTATAATGAGGAATCCAAGCTTCTCCTGCCTCTTTCAAATGTGATAAATCACGCGTGGCTTGGTTTAGATTATTCGCTGCTGGGTTTAGGTGTGTAAAATATTCCCAATTGCTATTTCCTCTCTCCCATTTATGGTAATTATCACCACTAATAATAACAGATTTATCGATTGGAAACACCAACATCAGTAACCGTGCAAGGGTTGTTTTGCCAACCCCTGAACTTCCCGCAATAGAAATTAATTTAGACACCTTCTAAGCCCTCGCCCCACGCATCCCGAAGTAACTCGCGCAATGCGTCCTCCTGAACATGGTACGGACGGTGACAATGAACATCGATATATTGCCCTGCGTTTGCTTTTTCTTTACCATATATGTAAGGTCCTCCCGGCTGACTACAAGCTCTATCGACTCTATCTGCACTACTCGACTCTGGAGAACCGCGGAGGTGCCACCCCACTGGAGTTATACGCGGAACAAAATCAATAACTCCCTTTTTCCAGGAATTATAAATTCTGTACGACGAATAATTCTCATCGGATACCCAATAAAACTTATCCTCATCAGACATAGGCAGAAAAGAATACTCAGAAGCGACTTGCTCTCGGGTCCTCCCTGATACAGGTCCCATCCCAAAACGTCCGTCCGCAATTACGCGCCTTACCTGTTCGTTAAAAGAACACTCCTCAAGCCCCAACGCTTTTGTAAAGGTTTTACCTTTAGCTACATGGTAGTACGCGGGAACGTCCACGCCCTCTGGGCTATTTACGTAACCGCCGTTCTTAATAAAAACATCGTCTCCAACCCCTAACTGCCTCGGAATAATACCATAAGCTAAATGGGTATATGCGCCTGGGTCTACAGTTGATATTGCTTCTTTGAAGTACTTAGCACTTAAAGGAATCAAATCCATATCACCTACAATCCATGTAGTGTCTGGTTCTGTAGATGTGTGGTAAAATTTGCTCCATGTCATTTGAAAAGAAGGTAAAAGTTCTGAATCATATTCCATTTCAATAATATCTCCGTACTTATCCGACATGGTGGTATTCTCTACTTTACCCCACAAAAGAACTACAGGCTCGATACCTAATTTCTCCTTCCATAGAAAAGATTGAATATTCCAAAAGGGACTGAACTCTTCGGACGTGCAAAATACAATTTTATCAATTTTCACCGTAATATTTCCTCCATATGTTCTGGGTATAAGGGTTCGTCATTTTCGTCGAACGCTTGTCCCACAAAGTACCTATCTTTGCGGGGGGTAGGGAAGGGGTTCCCTGAAAAAAACTCATCATGAACCATAGCGTTGTCGGCAATTCTGGGGTACACACTATCTTTTAGAAAATGTTGGTCCACTTGCCAGTAATCACTCAGCTTCCACTCTTTAATAAGAGACGGCATGTCTTGGAGAATATCCCCCTTCACCCCCCACATTCCACCCAGAATTTCAGTGGTGTGTTGTGGGTGGTCTCTCATTATATGGAATGCCTTGGGGGATTTTAACCATTCATCCACAGCTGCCTTCTCCCTACTATTCAAACGAGAGTCGCAATCCCTAGAAATCATAACATCAACCTCTGGGTCTCCCGCTGGCAGAAACCTCCAAAACATGGAATCCCAGTTGCCACTTTCTCCCATTTCAAAAACACGACAGTTACTCTTCTTTTGCAAAGACTTAACTATCTTCCGCGGTACGCTTTTACCTACGTAAAACCAACACGCCCATCCAGGGTATACTTTCTCTGCTAGCTCAGCATTACGCAAAGCCCCTATTGTATACACCGGATTGTTCCCCCACAAACTGAACGCAATGACGTTTTTCACCCATATAACTCCCTAATTGCAATATCTTGCTTAACATGCTCAGCATGTTTTTCAGGGTCCGTGCTTACCCCCTTAGGATTTAAATAATAACTCCCAATAGGCTCCTGGACCTTTTTAAACTTCTTACCCCTAGCCTCCATTCTAAGCCACATTTCATAATCTCCGGATATAGTAAACTTTGGATTAAACAGACCAACGTCTATCGCAGAATCTCTTTTAATGAGAGGGAATGGCCCACAAATACAGTTTTTTATCAAAGCCTCCTTAGTGAATTCAGGCCACGGATAAAATTGTGCAAATCGAGTATGGGAATCATCATGAGCAACAAAACAAGGGGAGTATAAAACATCAACGTCCTTATCCCTTTTTACGTGTTCCAACATTACTGTTAAAGCCGTAGGGAACAAGCGGTCGTCTGTATTGTAATTCATACAATAGGGGGAATCAGCTTCTTTGTAACCTATATTCCAAGCTTCGTAGACTGTGCATCCTTTCTCTATAGTATACTTCACTGAAATCCCCTGTCTAAATTTAAAATTATTAATTTTCAACCAAGACCCATCAGTGGACCCAGCATCAATAAAATGAATATTAAAACAAGGAAGAGTTTGGTCATTAACCGATTCCAGGTAACTGTCAATCCACTTAGTAGAATTAAAATTAGAACATATTAAAGTAATCATTTTTGGGAAGTTCATTTTCCTCTCCCGTTTGTACCCTCTAGATGTGGACGAACCAAGTAAGTAGCTTTACCTAACCACTCAATATTATGTCCTTCCTTGTGCATTTCCTGTATTTGAAAGAAATCTGCGTAGTCTTTATATTCCTCTGGTACCTTAGTCCTAAATGGGGATTCCGTGAAACACTCAACCTTTGCGATAGGGACTGCTACGTTCCCTGGGCGAACTGTTTTATCAGAGCCATCACACAAAACCATCCCATTATTAAACACCAGACCCGGAATCCATATATCAATATTAGGACTGCTATGTATCTGCTTTCTAATAAAATCCCCTGCACCTTCTGCCAACTCATCATCATCATCTAAAATCATTAACCAATCAGTGTCGCATAAAGCAACCCCTGCGTTTGCCGCTACGGCACCGTAACAACCCCAATTCCTTTTCAACTCAGTAGCAGAGTAAACCCCACTAACTATCATCTGGTCTGTCTCTGGGTCGAATAGAGGGTGTCCGTCAGAAACAACTATTGGCTTAATACCTTCCCTGTTAGCACTGTCGATAGCGCTCTGCAGAGTTGAACGACCTATAGTTTTAATAAGGGCACTAATCATTGTGGCAACTCCTGATATTTTGCAGCCGCGATAGCTCTTTCTTTAATCCCCATAACTTGCTGATACAGTTCTAACCTTCCGCCTACAACTTTATTAATGTCGTAGTATTCGTCAGTAATTTTCTTAAGGTTATTTCCCATTTCTTTTCGCAGGTTTTTATCTTTACAAAGCTTTGTAAGCACGCGAACCCACTCCGACCGAGGGTTATCCTGGGAAATCAAAAATCCAGTTTCCCCATTTGTAATAATCTCATCATAACAACCAACATTGGAAGCGACAAGAGGAATCCCATATCGACCTGCCTCCATAGCTTTAATCTCCGATTTGGAATCATTAAAGGCATTCATTTGTAGAGGAGCAATCACAATATCAAGACCTGTAAAGAAGTGGCCATAGTCATGGGAAGGTGCGGCACCATGGAACAGCACATTGCGGTTGCCCTTTACACCAAAAGATAAATACTTCTCGTAGTTATCCCACACGTCTTGCTGCCATTTGTCCTTCTCTTCGCAAGGTCTCGGGGGTCTTCCAAAAAAATTCCACGTCACATTTTGAAGTCCTACCTTTGAATTCACTCCCATGGCTACCGCACGAAATTCCTTTACGTCCTCTTCGTGGTGGATGCCCCCAGCCCAACCTATACATGTATGCTTTCTCAGTCGACTCGGGACCTCACGCCGCGGAAGATTCCAGCACGGGAGAGCATAATCAACAGCATTCTTAATAATAACTAACGCCTTTGTCACATAGGGTTGAATTCTTTCCGCAAACTTTCTTTGCGTAACAGACACCATATCTGAATTGGCATATAGAACCTTAGTCATCTCATCCAACTTCTGTTTCTTGTATACATCTACAAGCCTATGCCCCTCATACAAATCCGTTAAAAGGTCATCGGTATCGTAGTGGGTGAACTTATTCAACGCCTTAGCAGCCCTAAGAATATCAACCGTGTAAGGCCCCCCATAGTTATGGATGTTTTGAAAAAACACCACATCACACCAATTAAGGTCCTTGCAGTCCTTCGGTTCCCAAAGCTTACCCTCTCTCTCTTTAGCAGTCTCTGCGCCCAGAGGGTCATAATTAAATCGAACCTCAACGTCGTCAGGATAGAGTTCCTGCAACTTCTCCATTGGCATGATAATGCGATAATAGGCGCACCCCCCTTTATTAGCAGGGCACGCCAAAATCTTAAGCTTCTTCTTATCGCTCACTGGTTGGTATCGAGATTCTTAAGGTGGGACAAGTAGTCATCATCTGATTTTGCTTGGCCTCCAGTAGAACCTCCCATACCTTCGGCAGCGAGTTCATAGTTCATAGCCATTTGTTTTAGCTCATCATACTCCGCAACCTTTACCAAGTTTTGAATATCGTGGAGTTCATCCATCCAAGTCGCGACTTCAGCCGCTGAGCCTGCCTCGGAAGGGCGTGGCTTCGGCGCTGATTTATCGTAGTTGGGGAATTGTCCATTAGTGTCTTTAACCACTTTGAAATCATAACCCTCTTTAAGGTCAGTGATGTCTCCGTAATCATCATCAAAAAAGCAATCTAAAATCTTACCGAATAACTTCATACCGATAGACAAAATCTTAACGGCTCCGGTTTCACGGTCCACAGCATTTAAATAATACCGCTTGCGAGCTTTAATACTTCGTGCCAAATTATGGTTGTCGTCGCTGTCTGTCTTCCAGAGAGCATAGTACAGGTCGCACAAAGGACACTTGTTGCCCTTAACTCGTGGGCAGTGATAGTTTCTAAACTGGCCGTCATTCTCAAGTCGATGGATGGCAGTTTCCGCATAGAAGTTCTCATCTTCGTTCTTCGCAGGAAGAATTCGTACAAGGGATGTCCCTTCTTTCGTAATTAAAAATTTACTGAGGAAATCTTTGTTACCACCGCTGTTTTGCTGGGTAACTTCCTCATATTTCTTTCGTAGTTCGTCTAAATTGACCATAGTTATAATTGTAATTATTGTTAGTAGTGAATGTGGGGGGTGTAGCGGGAATTACAGCTCTAGTACAAACAACTGGATAGCCTTATGTGCTTCGACGGCAGACCCTTTCTTCCTTCGGAACCTTTGTCCCCCACGATATATTATAGTTCGTGCAACCTCACTTCTGCACGTTTATTTGCAGACATTTGTACCAACATATCTTTTTGATGGTCCAAGGATGTTACCATATTCCTCGCCAAGTTGTATTTATGTTGAGCCTCCAAAAGCTGTGCTCTCAAATCGACTAGCTCCTGGACCGTTAGGACGTAAGCGTTCAAGGCTCCTTGCGTGGCTTTTGTACCTTGGCTGGCCAACTCTGCTCTGCGGAGTTCCATGTGCTTCGCCTCAAGCATTTCTAGTAAGGTACTAAGCTTGTCGCTTTTCTTCTTAGCGTAAGACAGAACCGACCCAAAAAAAGCAAAGATAGATGAATGCCGTTTGATTGCTAGGTCCATGGTATCTTCGTCAATAGTTAAGTAAGTCTTAGCGAGATTTAGATATTCCTCAGCTAAGCTATCGTAAGTGGTTTTAATATCAGTCATTGTTAAAAATATATTGAAAAAGTTCAGGGTTTAACCCTGCTAATTGAAAAATCATGTTAGAGATTACGGTTGTTAAGTATTCATTCCCTATTGTGGGTATTTCATCATCGTCATCAAGTCCGAAGATTTCCAAACCAATGTGGCAGAGTTCATGAAGTAGAGTACTTTTATAATCTTCGATACTTTGGTTCGGGTCTATGGTGAGTAATGCCTTTGGAAACTCTACGCACCCATACAGATTGTCTTTAGCTAAAGACTTCTGCGTGATTGTAAATGTTTTTATCCCAGTGTATACTGTCAAGGGGTGTTTGGGTAATGCTCGTCTAGGACTCATACTTCCTCTGTCAATACTAAGGTTGAGTAATTTATTTTTGCAGGAATAATGAACCTTGCTTTTCCATTCCTAGATTTAATGATAAACAAACGAGCTAACCCCTCATCGAATTCCTCCTCTGTTTGATTTACTGAGAACACCAAATCACAAACTCTAGTCTTACCGTAAGAATCCGCAAGTTCCGCGTCTGTGATAATTTTAACCCGTTTGCCTTCCCTATTAGTTTGAGTAGCTGTCCACACCAAGCAATTCAATTCAATGGCCAAGCCGCGAAGCTCTTGCGCTTGTCGCTCTTGGTTCTGGTATTCAGGGCTATTAGTGTCACTCGACATAAGCTCCAAATAATCAATAATTACCACGCTTGGATGAAAATCCTCATGGCTTTGAAGTTGGTTAATGAAGGCTCTGAGTTGTGTGACGCTGGCTCTTTTAGTAGGAAACTCTTTAATCCTTAGCCTACCTAGCTTGGTCGCCTTTGAAATTTCCCCAATACGAGACTCCACATCTGATACCCTGTTAGGGAGCTCCTTCTGTTTAATGCGGGTAAAGATACTGTCTAGGCGCTGTGCCACTCTGTCTTCGGACATTTCTAGTGAAATGTACAATACGTCGTGCCCGTCAATTACTGACGTCACCGCCTGATTAGCCAGAAACAGGGATTTGCCTACACCAGGAGGCGCTACCACCATAGCCAGCTCTTTACCGCACAATCCCCCCTCAAGGGAGGAATTAATAGCGTTAAACGGCGTCTTATACTTCGGTACCAATTTCTGGTCTTTAAGCTTCGCCCATCTATCGCCAATGCCTAGGAAGTAATCTACCCCTAGGTCCACGTTACGAGAAACAGACAAAGCGGACTTAATAGAACTCTCAACCTTGCCAAACTCCTTCCTCTTTATAAAATCAACAGACTCAAGGATAGCTTCTTTTAAAGACTGCTCTCTTGCAAACTCCTCTGCCCTATCCAAGTAATACTGACTATTATCAATGGAGCTTTCATCTAGTTTGTTAATACTACTAAGCTCTTCCTTATAATCGGACATTAACTCATTTTGGCTTTTCGTCCGACGAATTTCTTCTAGGATAGCTTCGTCAGTTGGAAGCGTCCCGTATGATTTATAGTAACCACTAAGAGCTCCCCACATACGCTGATGTTGGGGGAACTCGAAGTAGGAGCTCCTCACAATTGGGTCGCACTGTACTAAAAATTCTTTGTCGCTTTTTGCAAGGTAGATTATCCCCCGCTGAATATTATCTGAAAATGAATAGGTCATTAATTTCTCCCTGTTGAACCAAAACCTTTACTATTTCTTATAGTCAAGTTTTGGGGCATTTTGAACTCCTCTTCAGAAATTTCTTCTATGCCTACCTCAGGAAGCTTATTAATCACCATTTGTGCAATTCTCTCTCCCTTTTTAACTTTACGGGAGCAATAAGGGTTAGTATTCAGGAGGGCAACTTTAATCTCCCCCCTATAATCACTGTCAATTGTGCCTGGGGCATTTGGCATGACCATGTTCGACTGATACATGGAACTCCGAAGTCTCAACTGCCCTTCGTATCCTTTAGGGATAACCACATACAGTCCAGTGCTTATCAACACAGCCTGTCTTGCTGTAAGGGTTACATCTTCGTTCGTTGCGATATCAAACCCGGCAGCCCCCTCGCTTTTATATTCGGGGGTTGGGTTGTCGCTCTTATTTAAAATTTTAATCTGAATCACCACGTTCTCCTGCTCTATCAACTTCGTCCTTAGTCATTTTTTTACCGGCTTCTTTCACCACGTGCTGTCCGCCCTTCACTCTTAATCTTTTATTATCCTCAGATGCCTTTTTCAAAGTACCTTCTTTCTCTAATTTCTCATATGGAATTTTCACACGAGAATATGGGGAGGCTCCGGATTTATACTCAAGAGCATTTTTGGTATTTTTTACCTCGTTCTCCATCCAATCCTTTTCCTGTGCCATTCTGCTGTCAGTGCCATAGAAGTTGGGCGTGCCCCCACCGAAGACAACCACTCCACCGCCTCCGGTCTTATTCTTGGAGTTATCATACGTCAATGGGCATCTTCTTTTTCCACAGTCGGGGCAAGTAGTAGATTTATTCCTTTCCTCATATTTGCGCGGAACTGTGTGGTTGCCGTCACATCGGTTACAGTAGTAATTGTAATTTGGCATTATAACTCACAAACTCCATTCCTGCAAGTTTCCACCGATTGCGCGAGTTCCTCTAATTTCCCTTCTTGGATAAGAGCATCTAAATCCAAGCTGCTGTGGTCAACCGCTACAAGAGGTTCGTTACCTCTAGAACCTGCCCTGTAAAAAGTAATCCCTTTCATATCGTTCGCATACGTTAAGAGGTCATCATAAAGATTCGAGGGTTGAAAACCCACGGGAAGGTTACAAGTCTTCGAAACCGCCGAATCAATATACGATTGAACGACCGCCTGTACTTTAATGTGTTCCTCCGGTAAAACGTCATACGCGCCAACGCAATGCGAAACATCTCGACCTCGAAGATACAACTGCTTAAACAGAGGGTCAATAACAACAGTCTCATTCCAGACACCATCAGTCCCAGTGCGCCAACGACGCTTATATACAGGAGCAAATATAGGTTCGAGACCGGTTGAGACTCCCAATACCATGCTAATAGTTCCAGTCGGCGCAACTGTAAGTAAAACAGCATTGCGTAGACCTGTCTTTTTAATATCCGACCTAATGCGGGAAGGTAAAGTTTTAAAGAACTTTTCATCTTTCAGTTTAGTCCAATCATAGGCAGAAAAACTTCCTTTCTCCCTCGCCAAATACATCGAAGCTTTATACGCCTCGTTTCTTATCGTTGCGAATAGCCGTTCCAGGAATTCAAGGCATGACTCAGACCCGTATCTATACCCCGCCTTGATGAGGAAGTAGTGGAGACCGGTAATTCCCAAGCCGATACGTCGGGAGCGCATTCCTGCTTCTTCACATTCCGGAATCGGAAAATGGTTCGTAGTAAGGACGTTGTCCAAGAACCTAACCCCCGTGCGAACAGTACGAGCCATCCTGCGCCAATCAATAGTCCCGTCAAGGTCAACCATATTAGCAAGATTGACATGGCCAAGACAGCAGTTACCGTATGCAGGCAGAACCTCCTCCCCGCACGGGTTAGTAGAAGGCATATGCTCAAAGTAAGAAACGTTAGTATATTCGTTAGCAAAATCTATGTTGAAAATTCCCGGTTCCCCTGATTCAATTGCGTTATCTACGATACGCTCCCAGAGTTCACGAGCGCGGATTTCCTTTTTCTTGGCTGTTGTAAATGTATCCGCATAATGTTTTAAATGGTGAAGTCGAGCTCTATCCAGAGCATCTTCTTCGTTTCGAGCGACCACATCAATGCCGTCGTTGCCTAACTCAGAGATTCTCTCTACCTCATATACAAAATATGTGTTCTGTCTGCCTCCAAATGTAAAATACCACTCTTCGTCCTTCTCAACAGCCTCTATAAATCTCTTAGTAATGGCCACTGAGATGTTAAAATTGGTTAGTTCATTTCTATCTAATTTAACGTGAAGAAATTCCAGGAAATCCGGATGAGTTATATCTAGGATAGACATGAGCGCCGTGCGACGATTTTTTCCGGCACGTACATGATTACCAATCTCGTTAATCATGCGCATCACACTGATAGACCCAGGAGCTGAATTCTTAATATTTTGAATATTGTCTCCTTTCGGACGGACCTTAGAGAAATTGAATCCAATCCCTCCTCCCCCACAAGAAATCTTATACATATCGGAGATTACTTTACCAATACTTTCAACAGAATCCTCTGGGTCTAGAACATAGCAATTGAGCATGTTCTGTTTGCTTCTTCCCGAGCCAAACAGAATACGACCTCCTGGGCAGAAATCTCCGGAATGAATAGCCTCGAAGAATTTAGCCTCGGTCTTCTCTCTCATCTCCGGGAACTCGGGGTCGGCGGCTGCCTTAGCAACACGCTTGGAAAGCTCTTTCCACGTGGATTCCCCAGGATAAGCATACTTATCCATAAAGATAGTCTCCCCTAGAGAATTTTTAGGTAGGATGTAGCCCATTATCGTACAATTACGAGAATATCTTGTTCATTTAAAATGCAGAAAGTGTCACCACCACGAACGATATCGCTCCCAGTAAAGTCTCCCCACAAAATCTCATCACCTACTTCAACATCAAGGGGGATTCTATTTCCGCTGGAATCCCGAGAGCCTTGGCCCACTGCCATAACCACCCCTTCGTTAAGCTTTGTACTTGTTACAGACGCAGGCATGAGGATACCGTGCTCAGAAGTAAGCTCCACTGTAGCTCTGCGGACTACCAGATTGGTTCCGATTGGTTCTAAATTAAATTTGTCGTTAGTCATTTTACCGTAGTTATGTTTGATTTTTTAGTGACGTGAAGATTTTCAGACTCATCTTCAAGGAGTGATGTTAGATAGTCATTATGGGTAATCACAAATACTTTTTTGGTACTTGAAATGTCCATAATTAATTCGAATAGACCCTTTACTCCGCCCTCATCGAGCGAATCAGCAACCTCATCAAAAAAGATAAGATTAGACCTTTCTTTTCCAGACAATAAAAGCAAATCATTAAGACCTAGCATAATTGCTACGGAAACCTTTCTCTTTTCCCCCCCGGAGAGAGCATCGAAAAAAGTTAGGGTCCCCTTATTATAGATTTGTTCCTTCAAAGTTTCATCGAAAGTTACGGAAAAATTTGAAGAACTTAAAAACTTTAAATAGTAGTTTACACGGTCATTGAAAAATGAAAGAATATTTCGAATAACAAATCTTATAAGTCCTTGCTCTGAAAAGGCTTGCTCCCAGAACCTCATCATATCATAATATTTTTGGGATTTCTCAACCGCTTTCTGATGTTTTCTTAAAAGCTTAGTATGTTCCTTTCGTTGGGATTTTAGTATTTTAAACTCAGTATCAAAAGTTTTATACTGCTCAAACAGTTCGAAATCGTTAGGGGATATTACAGGGCCAAAATTTTCAAGTAATTGCCCTTGTTCTTTAATGTGTATTTGTTTTGCTACGAGGTCCTCTTCGAGTTTACCTATCTCTATATTCCATCCAGAAACTAAACCCCTCTCTTTTCTTGGGGCCTCGCCACAAAACTCACATTCAGAAATTTTAAAAGTTTTTAGCTTCGCACGAACATCGGCCATGCGTTGTTTGGTTTTACTAAGAGAATGGCTGGCAGACTCAAATTCTACCGCCGCAGAGTATCTAAGCTGTTCGTTCTCTTGTAGTTCTGCTATAGAATATTTTATGAACCTCTTGGCGACGTCCGAATCCATTAAAACCTTTGCCGCCCTCTTATTCTTTTTTGTTTTCGATATTTGCTCTTCCAATTTTTCTTTTTTAGAAAGCACTTCAGAACATAATGTTTCGGAAATCTTTTTATTAGAATAAGCCTTAGCCTTTTTAGATTTTATAGCTTTCCGATATTGAAAGACATCACCAATGTCTAAAAAACTTTGAATTATGTTTCTTTTTTCTTCGGCAGTAGCGGTCAGAAAATTCATCTTATTAGATTGCCCGAATACCATAGAGGCAAGAAACACGGAAAAATTTGTATTTAAAATCTTATCAAGATATCTTTGTGTTGTTTGTATAGAGTCTTGAGTGACGTTTTCCCCGTCTACTACTACCTTTAGCATTGGAGGTTTTTTTACTCGATTAATAACAATGCTATCGTTTACAACAATTTCGACCTCACATTTCCCTTTAGTGTAGTGGTTTTTTAAACTCTTATCAGTGGTCTTACGAATTGTTCTACCAAACAATGAAAACACAATCGCCTCAATCACGCTACTCTTCCCCGCCCCATTTGAACTCCACGGCTTTGTATCTTTATTAACTCCTATGATGCGAACAATATCACTGTAAGATTCAAAATCGATTTCTACATCTTTGATTGATAGAAAGTTTTTTATCCTAATCTTATTAATTTTCATAACTTCTAATGTCCTCTAATGCACTTCGTAATTCTTTTTCAGTAAAAATAGTATCCGCCTCGTCCAAATACTTAGAAATAATATCATCATCTATTCGAAATACATCTCCAGCTGGGGCATAATCCGAATCAAATTTTGGAAGGATATCGTCAAAAGCAAACTCTAAATGGTTAATGGGGTATTTCTCCAAAACATCATCCCTGAGAGCCTGCTCGGTGGACGAATCCAGGTAATCTAATTTCAATCGTAAAATAGTAAAGAAGCTATCAAACCTATACCTTTTAGACATTAAGGGTAACTCATCAATCCGTGACACGATATGGCGAATGCCAAAATCAATAGGTTTCTTTACAACTTGCACATTGCCATCTCTAATAATAAGCTCGTGTACAAACTTCTGTGCGTTAGACTCCCCAAAGGACGTAGAGTACTGAGTCCCCAGGATGTATAGATTTTTGTTCTGCTGTGGTTTATGTATATGTCCTAAAAAGGCAAACTTATCCTTATTAAAATGAGACCTTTTAAGATAAGAATCAAACTTATAATTACCATTGGCCACGCAACCATCAAAGCCAAAATGTCCAAAGAGGTGATTCTTTGAGGACTTAACGCATCGTATAATCTGTTGCTCATCTTCAAAGTGCGGGATGAAATCAAAGTCGGCACCGCCAATATGAGCATGGCCCATTTCTGTAAAAACTGTAGCGATATCGCCATACAAAGATAACGTAGTACGGGTTGACCCGTCTTTGGATACTGTATCATGATTTCCTCTATTAATATAGATTTTCGCGCATTTGAAGCCCTCTAATAACTTGCGAAAGGCAAGTAACTCAGCTCCACGTGGGTTTCTTTTATGGAAAATATCTCCATTAAGGATAACAACATCAGTAGGTTTTTGATTAACCAAAGTTGTTAACGTTTTCATTTGGGCCTCCAAGTACCCAGGAACATAATCACTTCTTAAGTGGAGGTCAGTAAGTATTACGGCTCTAGTTGTTCTGGACATGGGCAATTAGCTCACTTGTGTTTAGAGGGCTCCCTGCGGAATCAAAATCTACTTCCAACCCGTCCCCAAAAGAGGGGCCAACCTCGATATCTACCTCAAAAGGGACTACAAAATCCAAACCGTAATAGGATTTCAAATCAGCAGTGGAGGTTAAGCTTTCTCGCATAATCTCTACGCACCTATCCACATCTTTAGTTTCGCACTGCAACTCTACTGAGTCATGCACAGTAGCTAACAAATCATATTCAANTCCTTCCTTCTTTAAATCTTTACANAAACGAGTAATTGAATGTAGCATAAGGTCGGAAGCTGAACTTTGAATAACAAAATTCAAGCCTTGCCTTAAAGCCCTGAACTGGAATCGTTTAATGGGGCTATTAACATTTGGCAAGTTTCTGCGCCTACCAAAAAGGCTTACGGCGTGGCCATTCTCCTTGACGCTCTTATGGATAAGATTAATCCATTTAAAAACGTTTGGGAATGAGTCTTGGTACGCTTTAAAAATACCCTTACAATAAGAAACAGGTTTATTAATCTGTTGTGCCAACTTGTTAGGACCTCCGCCATACACGATAAGGAAGCTAACGCTTTTTGCAATCTGGCGTTCCGCTTTTGTAACATCCTCAACTTTTTTACCAAACACCAAAGATGCGGTAAAGCTGTGGAGGTCTTGACCTGATGTAAACGCTTTAATCAAATTTTTATCCTTACAGCATTGCGCAAGAACCCGCAGTTCAGCTTGGGAAAAGTCGGCAGCAACAAATGCTTTNCCCCCATCGGCTTTCATAAGCCGTCTAATGTTTACATTATCCTCCGTAGGTCGCGGTAACGTGTGAAAGGAAACCCCTTTCTTCATCTTTGGGCCACACACATACGTGGAACAGCTCAGACGTCCAGTAACGGTCTGTGAGAAGTTATAGCTGGAGTAAATGCGGTCCTCTTCATTGTACGCGATGGCGTCTTTAACACCCTTCACATACGTCTTGTGTTGCTTACACTTTTTCTTATACTCAACGAGCTTTTCAATAAACTCTTTGGCTGCTTTGAGTTCTGCTTTTTTCTTCTCGGCTATTACTTTTTGGTATATTTCTTTCTTCATCCAGCTAATGTTTTATCTATCTCCTCCAAAATTAATTGAAGGTCGGCGTCAGTTACCGAGGGTTTCTTAGTTTTCTTAGTAAAGGTTACAGGGTAAAGGTTTAACCCTTCATCCTCTGTAAACAAAATTCGTTGTAAATCTACATTAGAGTTTACGTTAACCTCATCAATAGGTGACAACTCTTGTAGCTCTTTTTCAAGAATTCCAATCTCTTTCTCTAATTTAACCTCCAACTCATCCAGGTAATCAGTGTCCACTGAAATTCCAAAGTTTTCAACACCCGCGAGCTCCAATGCAATGTCTTTGAGGAGATTATCATATACAAAGTTTAACTGCTTCTTACGCATCTCTTTACGTAAAATGTGCCAGAATCGCAACGTAAAATCACAATCCATGGCATTGCCAATTGCCATTTCATCCAGGGGCATGCTACCCCAATCGTNCTTCGCTCCATCAGGTACTGTTAGCATTTACGGCACTTCCAAAACTTTCTTTCTCCTCCGTCATCGACGAGGATAATACCAGTTCCCCCACAAACTTTGCAATCACTTAACATACTATTAAAGTTTCTAAGAGTCTAGAGGTAACAAGATAAGGGTCACAATTTGCCCCGGGGCGTCTATCTTCTAGATATCCGCATTCAGCGTCATGCGTAGCTAGGGGAATTCGAACACTAGCCGAGCGGTCCCCTACGCCGTATGTGAAAGAGTTGTAGTCCGAGGTTTCGCAGGCTCCAGTCATCCTCAACTGATTATCGCTTCCATACACTTTCATATGCGCTTCATGTGTCCCTTCCAAAGCGTCCAGCACTTCCAATACTCCATCCCAACTCTTCCTAGTCCAATTGGTAGAAAAGTTGGTATGGCACCCAGCTCCATTATAATTTGGACTTGGTTTTGGATGGTATGAAATTCTAATATCCATTCCTTCTGCAACTCTCTCCAAAATATACCGAGCCATCCATAGGTCGTCAGAGGCTTTCACCGCTTCTTCGGGCTGGGTTTGGAATTCCCATTGGGACAACATTACTTCCGCATTGGTCCCGAACAAAGTAATCCCGGCTTTCTCACATAGTTCTAAATGCGCATCTGAAATAGTTCTCCCAAGGACATTGCCACAACCGACACCACAATAAAATCTTCCCTGACCTAGGTCCTCAGGAACGACGAGACTGTCGTCAGGTCGTACAAAGGTGTACTCCTGCTCAAACCCAAACCAAGCAGCATCGGAGCCCATCTTTGTTAACATATTGCGGTGATTTGTGGGATGGGGCACAGAACTAGAGTCCCAAACTTCACATAATACAAGATGGTGATTATCTCCAGGCTTAAAAGGATTCTTATACAAACGCACGGGCTTTAAGATGCGGTCTGAATCTTCAACAGTTCCCTGATTTGTACTTCCACCATCAAAAGACCAATCGGGCAATTTAGAAGGAGCTTCTTTAAACACTCGTGTTTTCGAGCGCAACTGCGGCATCCATTCCGTGCCGTCTAACCAAATGTATTCTACTGTAATCATTTTAAAATTTTTCTAGTTCATGTGGAAAGTATTGTTTTACTAAATCCATTAAAGAGTGTGGCAAATTTTCATCCACAAGCGCGTGCATAATTTGCGTATCCTCGATATTATTAAAGTCGGAAATTCCCCAATTAAGCAAAAACTTTATATCAAATTTTGAATTATGAAAAATTTTGACGACGTTCTCATCTGAAATAAGATTTTGGGTCAAACCCTTAATACGGACTATATCTTTTTCTATAAACTGAGACTCGCTGTGGTATATTGGAATAACAAATCCTTGGCGTTCTCCGAACGAAAACCCTATAGTCATAATCTTTCCTAATTTATAATCCAAACCATTGGTTTCTATGTCCATAGCCACAGCCTCATGCGTTAAAGCCTCAGTAATCAGTTCTTCAAACCTGTCCACCTCAGTTACTAACTCATATGGGCTGGAGTCGAACTTGTTCACATTAAGCACAAACTTGTCATACGCATTGTCAACGTCCTGGACGAACAATCTCCTAAGTTTTGGCTCAGAGTATAGAGAAAAGGGATGGAGCGTAGGAACGATGGGAGTGCTCTTTCCGTCGATGTCAACAAAGAACTCCTTCCCTCTCTTAGTAGAAACCCCAGACTTCTTAGTTAAAGTCTTAAAGGNTAGATTGCCTAGCGGAATTATTAAAGTGGGACCGATGGCATTTAAGTCCTCAAGAAGTTTCTCCCTATGAATGTGAAGGAGCTCAGTTGTTACGTCATCCTCTCGTATGTTAAACCCTCCAATTGCGGGTATAAACTGGTAAGAGGAGGNGGGGACATTAGTCTTAGCAAGTAAAGTAGACAAAATCCCATACTCTTCGTCGTCGAAGCTGTAGGTCTTGCCGTACTTTTGGCGGTACGAATCATGAATGAACACAATTTTCTCGTCCCCAACATCTTCACGGTGGACCTGCTTCTTTTCATCATTTTCGAAAGAATTAAGTAAACTATCTAAACTCATGGGCTATAATTGGTTATGGTTAAAAAGAAGAAACAAACCCATTATATAGATAATNCAGAGTTTGAAAAGGTAATCAAAGGATATTTAAAAAATCCCGCAAAACATGAGGAACGCCTCATAGAGCTTTTGGACTTACTAATTACAAACATTTTAATGTCGTTTAAATTCAACGTGGACTTTGATGACGCCAAGCAGGAATGTTTTTTGTTAGCCATTAAAACATTAAAGAATTTTAATCCAGATAATGGAGCAGCTTTTAACTATTTTACTACAGTTATTGTAAACAACCTGAAGCTTATTTTTACAAAGAATAAAAAGTATCGCCAAAAAATCCAAAAGTACCAAACGATGATGGAGGAAAGATTCAGTGACGAATACGTCACTCCCCCGAAACATCGAAAAACCGATATATTGTAGGGAACTCCACGTTAACTTTTACTTTCCCCTTTTTAACAGATACCAAGGATGGCGCGGAAGTAATCATAAACATTGAAAACGCAGCCGGCATGTCCCAGCTGTTAATAATGTAAAGAGTTTCCTCACCCTCGTGCTCCCTCCACTTATCCACTTGCGCCTGCAACCTCTGGCAGGCGACATCCCACAGGGAAGTGTATAAGATGAAAAAAGACCCTTTCTTTTTCTTAGCGTACAGCCCAGTCAGGTCTTTTTCAGAGGTAATGTTAATTATCTGTCTCATCAGTTGCTTCCTTTTCGGAAACCTTAGAGCTTTTCTCGGCATCAACTTCTTTCAGGATTTTTTCCTTTTCTTCTTCAGACAGCTCGTCCACTTGATTTTTAAGGTCCTCCATGAAGGCATTCACTCCTCGAAAAAACATCATCTTTACAAGTTCTTCTTGAGTTCCAGGGAACCCTTCAAAACCTTTCTTAATGTTATTCCAGCCTTCTGTTTCTNCTTTATTTAATTTAATATAAATTTTCATTCGTCTACCTGTGTTTTTTAATTTACACTTTACGTTTTCAGGATTAATGATTATCTTTTCTTCCATCGTTACTATTATACTTTATGGGTGATATACTTAAGGATATTTTGAACCACGGCGATTTCAAAAAAAAGAAAAGAGTTAACAGCCGTCGAAAGGGTAACGCGTTTGAACGAGAAATAGCGAAGCTTTTCAACACTCGGTTNGNTACAAAAGACTTTTGCAGGTCACCAGGGTCAGGAGCTTTTGCTACTACTCACGAACTACCACAACACATTAAAGTCCATGGGGACCTAATAACGCCACAAAAATTCAAGTTTATTTTAGAATGTAAATCTGGATACGACGTAACTTTCGAAGATATCTTCAAACCGAAAAGTGATTTGTACAAATTTATAGAACAAGCAAGGCGAGACGCTAAGAAAGCAGACAAAGACTGGCTGGTAGTTTACAAGAAGACTAGGCATAAACCATTCGTTATTACGAGTAAACCTTATAACCTAGGGACCGTCGTGGTTGTAAACAAGGAATACTACATATACAAGCTTACGGACTTTTTGTCTTTGGATACTACAAACTTTATGGAGTAGATTTCATATCTGGAGGTATATGATAGGATTCGTCATTGAAACGTTTTCCTTCAAAACCCCCTCGAAGCCTTATAAAAGGTTGACCATTTGAACCTACAGCAACAACATAACTAGTCTCGCTTATACGATTTCCTGAGTCGTCNNTGATGTAAAATCCTCCATTAGGTTTTGAGACCAAATTACCATTCTGACACGCGTCTACTGTATCAGCAAGAGCCCCATCAGCGCCATATGCGGCTACTTTATCCTGGTGCATCCTCATTAGAATTTCTGAGTGAGAAGATGTTAGGCACCCCATTGTCTCGTTCAAGGAAGAACCATGCCTGTATTGCTCGTCTGTTTCAGACCTATGATGTTTTAACGCGCCAAATAGTTTTTGCGCTAAAACCCATGATTCTTTAGTTGGGTTTATAGAACCNTCCATGGAAGCCTTATAATCCTTCCACAACTGATTAAACCCCTCACGTCTTTTCAACCCTTCAGGTGTTGGCGGGCAGTTTTTATCTAACACACTATTAAAAAGAGTGCTCATAGACCCTTGCACTTTCCCGTTTTTGGGGTGTAGAGCAGAAAAAATGGTAGACCATTGTTCCGTGTCCCAGTCTCGGGCTTTGTCCATGGCTGTTACGAGCTTTTCACTGCGTCCACTTGGCAGATTCATCTTACGAATTTTATCATAAGTACTTTCCTTATGGTCTTCAAACTGCTGCTGCTTAGATGAGTTTGTGCTTTGGCCTAAAGCTACGGGGAGAGTTGCGCCTTCGTTGTTTACTTTTCCTGTTGTCCTCGTTAGTTGTTTTAAAGAAAGGTCTACCTCTGTCCCATGTGCGTACTCAGAACCTAACCCTAATGATTTACAAAACTTTACGGCATCACTATTGTTTGCGAAATCAAACACAATATCTCGTTTAACTCCAAACTTTAAGTCGTTTCCGCGAGGCTCGTNCCCATCCGGTTCTCTGGCGCTTATAGGAGCCACCTGAGCGTGGTGAAATACTCTTGCTAGGTTCATTGCATTCTGCATAAAAACAGCCTTAACGAGCTCATTTGGCTGTCCATGGGTGTTGTAAAAATCATTGGCTCTATCAAACCATTCAAGCTCGGCTTCCTCCTGTGCGGTAAAAGGGACATCCGGGAGCTGTTTCCGGAGTTTGTCAGGGTTAGAGGCTGCAACTTGAGCCATAAGTTGGCAGTGTTTAGCAAAGGATTGAATCCCCTCTTGTAAGGTTCCATCGTCAGCACCTGTTGTCATAAAATTAACCATGCCAACCCAGGACTTCTCGGTAAACTCCCCTATGGATTTATTAGAGGCAGTTGTTTTTGCCGCAGAGGTAAGATTTAACATTAACTCCTCGCTTCCATCCTTTTTCCTAATCTTTACCCCTCCTAATGCCTCACCAATAGGCTCTGAACCCCTAACAGATACACCATATTTGAAAAGGTCCGGGGAAGCAATATCAGCAGCTTCCTGAGCTTCTTCAGAGGCTTGCCCAGTCAAAGAAGTTTGGATATCGACGAGGGCTTGGGATATATTTGGAAAAACTTTATGGGCTCTATCGCCGTCATACCCTACGTAGACCCCGTTCTGACCTTTTTGCCCTCTTGCTCTAACACTTGTTAGGATATCTTTTTGTCGTTCTGTCAAATCTTCCTCTAACACATACTCACCTTCTGAGTCTCGCTTAATATGTTTCGTAATTTCAAGCAGGTCGACAAAAGCATCCATCATTTCCGCGTTGGCTTCTCCTGGAAGTCCAAATTTGTGCTCATCTGTTCTGGTATAGGCTAGGAGAGCTCTATAATCTTTTGCAAACTTGTGGTCNGTAGGTTTTTTACAATTAGCGTCAAGAGTCTCTGCCATCTNACGTGCTTTATTTGGGTCTAACTCTAACCGCTCAGCTAAAATGTTAGCCACCTTTTCTACAGTTTCTGGGTCTGTTTGGCGGTCAGTTTGCCTCTCCTGTTGTACTTCAGCTTCTTCCTCCGCGAGTGCTTGCTGTTCCGCGTCGAATTCCTGCTGAGCAGGCAACGCCTCTCCCTCTTTCTTAAACTGTTCAGCGTCGGGCTCCTCTTCAGGCTTCCATTTTGCAATAGCAGCTAACAACGTGCTCGCGCTTGCACTTTGTGGACCTGAAAGGCTTACCCAGTAAACTTTGTGCTCCCCNCCCTGTTCCCCACCTTGGTCAGTTGCGTAGTCCCTCCAAGCGGCGCCATTTGCGGTTTTTTGCTTTGCCGATTCTGGTGTATTAANCCCATCTGGTGTTCTAGCAAACGTTGCCAGGGTATCTATAGNCCCCTGTTCGGCGCCGTAGAACCACCGGTTGTGTTTNCCCGATGTGCCAGCTTCCGAAAGGACTGTGTCCAGATATGTTTCGAAAATGTTAAGTGNATTGCTGTTAAGTTNCATAATAAAAATAAGACCCCTTTATATATCATTATAAAGAGGTCTGTAAAATAGTTTAATAAAAAATAGAGGTTTTTTTATATTTTCTCCTGGACAGCGAAATCATAGCGTACCCCAACCTCAATTGTGTGAAAATCATTAGTGCTGTAGTTTAGCTCAGCCAAGCGGTAAAACTTAGCATATGCGCCGTANAGAGTAATGGTCATCTTTGGGGTGTGGTCTGCGTCTAGTTGCGTAATAACAATCTTACGCTTCATNTCGGAGGTTCCTAGCTNTCCTGTCCGAGGGTCGTAAGTTTCGGAAATCCAAGCAAAAAGTGCAGCCGCTGCTTTACCAGTAATCAAGTTATCAAACGTGAACGTGGTTTCATCTGCGGAGTACTTTCCAGGGTAGTAGTACTTATCGTTAACACGGTCAACGGCAATATCTTCTACTGAAAACCCAATGGCTCCGATTTGCTTACAGGCTAGAGTGAGAGCATTAGTTTGGTCCCTTGGGCTATCCCCTTCTTCACTAATACCCAACCCTTCGATAGATACCAACCAACTATACGTTCTAAGTGAATCGTACTGTTGGGATAAAGTATTCAAACGCTCGTCACCACCCTCTCTGAACTGGTCGAAGTATTCGTTAGTAATTTTGTTGTTGCTAAATGCCATTTTTCTGTTCTATATTATTTAGGCTTCTTCTTGACCTAAGACGTTAATCTCAAAAATGAGCGCTTCGGCAGNCTTTGTTGGAACAACCTCAATCTTAACCCACAATTCACCTCTGTCAACNCTTAGAGGTGTGTTTGTGGTTTCNTCACAGAACACCCTGAAGGAGCGGATACCTCGTTTACCTTGGATATCTTCCAGCATAGGAGTTATCTCTCCTACAATCAAGGACCATGTGATTGGGTCGTTTGGTTCAAACACAAAGGGCATACCTAAGTCTTGAACTTTCTGCCTGANCGCGATAGCTAGACGACGNACGTTAATCCGGTCCAAGGCAGTCGCGAGTCGTTGTGTTGTTCTCTGACCCCAAATACAGATTCCATGTCTCTTGAAATTAATAATCGGATTCAGAGCGTTTCCTCCCCCGTAAACATAATCACGGTCTCCTTGGTTCAAGTCTTTTTCAACTTCCTTTACCGTAGGGGAGATTTTTCCTCTTGTAACCCCAGCTGTAGCGTTCCACACCTCAGCGACGTTGTCCGCTTTGGACATAGCCTTGATTGCGAAGACAGCAGGGTCCATGTACTGGTCTACCCCTGTAAAGGTATTAAAGAATTTACAGTGAGGATAGTACAAGGCAGCATAGGAGCTGTTCATTGTAACAGTTCTCCCTGGGTAATTTCCATTATGCCAGTCAACCGCTTCTTGTGGGGATAAACCCTCAGGAGGGGAGGTGATATATAGGAACTTTCCTTTAGATTCGGCTGCTGTAATTGCAGCCGACTGTACGTCCTGAACGTGTACTCCAGGAATCGCGACAATATCTACGTCAACCGTTTCTGGGGAGAAAGCTTTAACTCCTCGGTACGTGCCTGTAGGACCGGCCAAGGCATTAACCACCTCGGAATTGGTCATAGAGCCCCCATGGTCCCCCGCGTCACCGTTGGCGCCTCCGGAGAAATCATACGTTGCGGACTCGAACTTCAAGAATCGGCTATTTCCTGTTGAGGTGCCTGACGGGGAAGCAACATACGAATTAGTTGCAGTAAAAATACTACTTGGAGCTGTCCAAGTAACAGCTACGTCGGTGTCGGTATTCTCAAACGCTCCATATATGTAATCTGAAGTCTCACCACTACCATACTGTTTATTGTTAATAACAGAACTAGGCCATGTAGGCATTGCTGAAGTTTCCTCAATTAGTTGAACTTTATAGCTCTCTTCCACGCCACCGCCTCGCAACAAAACTAGAGATTGCTGCAGTTTCCCGGTGTTTTCCACGCGCAGTGAAAGGCCCCGCTCAACTTGTGTGGTTCCGTTATAAGAGCTAACAGCGTTGTACCCTTGTCCCGTATGGAGTGCGCGAACAGTATAGGCCCCACCGGCAGAGTTGGCTTTTGCGAATGTTACTCCACAACCAGAGACCCTTCCGTGTGAAGATGTCGTTGTTGCATTCATCTTAAAGTTTGTCCCCGAAAGGTCTGCGTTTGATGCTATGCTGTAGCTGTTAAAGGAGTTATAAAACATACCACTCACGACTTGCATGCCCGAAAGGTCGCCGGTACCTGGGGACCCAATGTCAGTCCAGCCCCCGGCACCGTCGACGCCAGTCTTAGCACGGACATCAGCAAAGGTTCCATCATACTGTACGTAGTTGCCCCCTACTGTTCTTGAAAGCAGATTCCCTCCACCCCCGATTGCACCATGTCCCGAAAGCTCAGTAGCTTTAAAGTTTGCAATCGTGCAGACGCCGGAAGGGTGGAATGCGCTTACTTCAATGACCGCGTTGCTGCCAGGGTAAGCCCCAACAAACGCGCAATAAGTATCGTCAAGTTTCTCAATACTAAAATCATTTTGGTCGGTTAGAGTCCGTTGAAATGCGGAAACCACGGTATCCACGGAATTGCAATCAGCAATAGACAGGAAATAGGGTTTCGAGGTTGTTGCTGTTCCGTTAGAACCTGATACCGCAACTACAAAGTCTACAGAGCCGCTTGTGGTGGAGCCAGAATTGGCAGGGTTAAACAGATTGTTTTTAACTGCGGTCTCTGCGTTGTCAGGGTGGCCTACCAACACAAACGGACAACCCCCTAAAGGGACGTCAACTTCAGCTCGAGAAGCAGCAGTAGTTTGTGCGCGAACAAACATTAGTTGGCCCGTTTCCCGCATAATCTCGTAAGCTCCAAGAAGTCCTTGACCTCCAGTAGTTTCTGTGGGCATGCCGAAATACCGTTCCAAATCAACAGTGTTAGTGATTAAGNTTGGCTTATCGACCGGACCCTGGGAAGCNAAGCCNACAATACCAGGGGTAGTTGGGCTAGACGCAGGGTCGAAATTAGAGAAATCCTTCTCGCTAGTATAAACTCCGGGGCTGTTATAGGTAGGCATAATATTTAGATTTGTACTTCAGTAACGGACAACATGTGTCGTCTTTGGAATTCCTGGACTTGGGGGGTTAAGGGTCCGATGGGAATATGAATCGTTTTGTGAGGAGTCATCCAATAATGATTTACTACTCCATGCTCAGATACAATTAGTTCAAAATCAGAACTACTGGTATTGCACAGGGCGTATTGCCTCTTTGAAACCGTCTTTGTAGGGGTGGGCTCCTTCGCAGCTTTTTTCGGTGCTTTGGTAGGCTTTTTACGAGGTGGCATTCTGTGATTTTCTCCTATCTTATTTAGGAGTCGCCAATCTAGTATTATAGTATTTTTTTCTAGTTTTCTTTATTCTCAATTTCAGTATTAATAAACTCTTTAATTCTTCCCGTATTAGAGTATAAATACTCCCTTCCTGGGATGTATCCTTCTACCCTAACAGTGGCTCGCTTTCTTAAAGTACGGTCCTGTTTGTCGCCAGCCTGTACGGAGGACATATCCAGGATATCCAGTAAGAATGCTTTGGTTGACTGCTCGTGCTCCGTTTTCAAAACCATCGAAGGCATAAATAGTAACTGAAGAGATTCGACCATCTGGTTTATATCTTCAGTATACTTAGCCCAAAAAGTAATCTGAAACTGTAGGGAGACTGCTTTTGAGGTTTTTTTAAGGATACGGTAAGCTCTCTGCTTCTCCACATCAAAAAATTTATAATGTGTAAGTTGTAAATCAGGTCTCCTTGCTCTTAGGTTTTCCTCAATATCACCAATCGCAACAGATATTAAGGGTAGCTGCAACGTTTGGTCTTCTTTTACCTTAGAGATTGCACGCTCTGGGTTCGCGTACATGATAGGAACAGTTGACCGTTTGTCCTCCGCGTCCATTACCTCAATAACCAGACGGTCCATTAGGGATTTAGTATAGTTCCTATAAAAATCCGTGGTCGCGGGATGGGACTCATCAAAAGCTTTTATATCCTTTTGAATCTTTGCGTACAGAATATTATCCATTAGAATGTAGTAAATACAGGGGGCTCTTCTATTTCATTTAGAAGCTCTTGAACGAGTTTTTCTTGCTCGGCATTTCCTTCCTGTACCAAAGCAGGCCCGTTAAGCGTAGCTCCCCCTTGGGGAGAGGGAAGTTGAGCAAATTTACCCCTAATCTGTCCGAGGATAACTTTACACACCGCGGCGCCGAATCTTTGTATCCAGCCAACAAAATATGGGTGTAAGGTGTTTGTGTCTAAAGCTTTAAACTCCACAGCAACTTCTTCTTGGTCTTGCTCATCCGATGGGACTGGCCAAACTGCAAGGTACTTGCCGTTCACGACGCTCCATGTTCCCTCTCGACTTAGGACTTTTCTAATCTGCTCCAGCTGCATTTTCATCAATAGAAATTCACCAATATCCAACTGATTGAACAAAAAGTTTTCTTGAAAATACTTAATAAAAAAATCATTCTCAAGAGTATTAGATTGGCGCGCTACAGATAAAAGAGTTTTTTTATACGCCGCGAATCTAAAGTTATTCATTACAAACTGAGGTAACTCATACAAATTTTCCCCAGCTTTCGTGTGGAACGTCATAAACTGTAAACACCAATCCGGGGCGTGGTAGTCTAGCTTTGCGATTGCTTCATCAATAGCTGTTAATATTTGAAAATCGGAGAGCTCTACTCGAACCACAGGATGACCCAAGCGGGCTTTAATAAAATCCCGAATAATTGTATAGAATCTATTAAATTCTATCTGCTCAGCAAAGAGCCTTCTATTAATAGAATCGTACTGTATGTCCCCTAGAGTCTCAGACCACGCTGAAGCATCGTTCGAAACTCCTTTCCTATGGGCGAACGTATTTCCGAACTTGGTTGTTGGTCGATAGGCAGTCATAGTTACACATTATATAGGAATGCAAGAAGCCTACCCTCGTAAAAAGGATAGGCTTCTTTGTTAAGTAAATTTTAACTTCTATTACGAACCAGTCACAGTTGAGAATGGTTGGTGTAGGAAGTTAGCGTTAGCGCCCATTAGACGAATAACCCGGAAGAAGCGAGACTCAGGAGATACAGCAGTTTTGCCGTAGCGAGTGAGCAAGCCCTTACGTGGTTGGAACGTATCAGGGTCTGTGATGGTTGGGAGCATCTGCAGTGGAATGTATGGTGAGTAAATATAACCAGAATCCATTGGGGAAGAACCCTTGTAGCCCATGAGGATTTCATCCTCTGGCCAAAGTGGGTCAACGTAAACGTCAAATTGTCCCATCAACTTGCCTTTGTACTGAATGTTAGCACCAAGTTTACCCTCAAACTCACCTTGACGCACGCCACCTTCAAGCTTAGAAGCCGAAGAAAGGATAGCGGCAACCATCGGGGAAGTAACAATCCAGTTACCAGCTCCACGATAAGTAGTCTTGTAGATATCTTGAGAAGCGAAATTTAGCACAGCAACCAGGTTGGCGTATACTTGACCAACGTGACGAGGGTCAAGACCAAGCGCTGAGGTAGCGAAATCAACTAAGAAAACGTTACCATTAGTTCTGCGATTACCAGCAGGGTTAGAGCCAATTACGTCAGCATCTGGTCCTGACCCTCCGGGGCCAGGGGTGCCGCCGTTATACTGGTTCAACTCGTAGTAGAAACCAGATGGGTTAAAGTTACCGGTGCCGTCATCAGGGAAACGATTAGAGTTACCCAAGGAAAGCATATCACGGTTCCAGCCATCATTGGCAGTCCAGTCATATGCAATACCACGAATATCTTCTAGAAGTTCACGGTCGATTTCCAAAGAAACTTCCTTGCCGAGCAAGTCGGTCAATTCGCGCTCCAGGTCCAAGTTGTGGTACGCACGAAGGTCCTGAGCAGCTTCGAGAGTCCAAAGCGCACGGAACTTACGAGTACGAGCCATAACAGCCTGTTGTTCGATATGGAAGTTGATTTCTGGAATAGCAGACCCAGTTAGGCTTTCCCCACTGGATACATCAAGAGCGTAGGTTTGCTGGGTATTCGGCCAAGCTGCAATCTTACCGCCAGCAGTATCGTTAGCAGCGAGAGTGTGCCCGGACAAACCAGGGTTAGTTCCCATACCATCATAAGGACCACCATCTAGGATTTGCTGATCCAGAGATGACCCTGTACCCCAACCATCAGCATCGTTAGCGGATGCATCACGACCGGCGTAGGTCAGGTTGTAGCGGCTATACACAGTCTCTGACGTGTTAGCACTATCACCTGCATGACCCCCTGTACGGGAGTAACCCAGGTAGAACACCTGGGAAACAGGTGCCTGCATAGGTTGTACACCACAGACCTTATTGGCAATCAATTCCGGGAAAACCCGACGAATGAGAGGGAATGCGAACTTCTGGAATGTGCCAAGAGAACCAACACCGGTGGACTCGTCAAGACGATTTCCATCCTTAGTCATTTCGTTCATAATAGAACGAGCTTGGTTCTCCAGAAGGACGGCGGTACTCTCACGGGTTGACGAGTCCTCAATCCCTTCCAGAATCGGATTCCACTTCTCAGTAAGTGTACGTGAAGTGTCTTTATTTAACATAATAATTATTTATCCTCCGTGAAAGTACGCGATAGGCGCACTACATCTTCGGTGAGGAAATGATTATCCGAAGACGCATTTGTGAAATGTTCTACTGAATCAGTTTCATTGGTAATAACCACTGCTGATTCAGAAGAGCGGAATGGACGTTCCACTCGCTCTTGTAGATTTTGGTTCTCTTCTACAAGGGAGGTGACCTCCATTTCGGTAGAACCGAGCTTGCCTTCCAGCAAGCGATTTTCTTGAGCTGCGTGCTCAAGCGCTTCATTTAAAGCCCTAACTGATTCTTCAAGTTGTGCAATTTGCGCAGCATAGGAGTTAGCGATGCTTTCCTTATCTTCGGAAACAATGTCACCAGCCACCAACTGCTTAACCGCTTCGTAAATTTTAACAGCGCGATAAGTCTCATCGGTAGCTCTTAGCTCCTCTTGGGCAGTCTCTTTCAGTTGTTCAAGTTTTGTCCGTAGGAAACTGCTAACCTTGGACTCTAAAAGTTTCATTTCATCGGCAACGCGGCAATCAACAGTCTCGTTAACGAGCTTATCGATTTCCTTCGCGCCGCTCTTAGAAAGGTCCTTAGGCAGTGCTTTTACGATTTGGTCAAGAGTGTTACTCATAATCTTAGTCTAATATATCTATGTAAACAGGGTCAATAAGCCTACTTATTTCTTAACGTATTCTTAAGTGCTGTAATATAAATTCTTTCCTGCTTGTGGTGGTCCATCTTTTCTACAATAGGGTCACGCTTCTCATGAAGCATACCTTCTTTTAGAGCTGGAAATGCACCTTGGCAAGACGGATCTGATACCATATCCCAGGTAATCATTTTTAAGTTATCTTGAACCCGATAGCAATCTTCATGCATATCCTGTTCGAGACTTCCAGTAGCCCTGGAAGAAATACCTACTTGTACTCCTGACTTCAAGAGCTCTTGTAGGACTTTGCCTGACGGGGTATTAAGCACTTCAGCTTCCCCAATAATCTTGTTCCCTTCAAACTGTAACCCTGTAATCAGGTGAGAAGCGTTGGATAAAGAAACAACTTCACTAGAAGGGTGGTCCAATTCACCTACCAATCTACGCTCGGAAATCATAGTGCCCAGCTTTTGGCATTCTCGCTCAAGAAGCTTCTTACTATAAATTCTTTTATTACCGTTAACGGACTCAGCCTCGGAGAACAGCCCACGAATCTTCATAGGGCCACCACCCTTACCTTCAGTAAGGATTTGTATTTCTCCAAAGGAGTAGAAGTCTCGAAGTAGGTTAGTCATCTTGGGTCGCGAACGTATTTTGGAGCGATAGAGAGCGTCTTGTCACCTTCACCTCGCATGTTCTGTCTAGACAATCCATGTTTCGAGCTTGTGGTTAAGCTGTGGTCTTTGTCGCCACTGTATTCGTCTCCTCTTTGGTGTTTACCTTTCATTTTTGCTAAAACTCGTCTGGCCTGCTCCCGCTTTTGTGATGTTTTTTCTACCGCATCTTCATACCCGGCCAGAGAAACGCGTGCGGACGGAGCGTCTTGAGTTCTTTCGTCTTTCCATGCTTTAGCTCTAGCAGCGTCTGATTCTTTTTGATATTTTGCTACGGTTCGCTTAGCAACTTTTTTAATAAGTTTCTGAGAAAGTTCGTTGAGAAGTCCTTTTTGATACATAATTACTTACCCCCCGCGTACGGGTTTTGTGGGTGTTTACGAGAGTGAGAAGACGCTTTGCCAAATCCATTCTCACCTTTGTCTTGTCCGCTGCCTGCGGATTTCTTTTTAGCGGTCATTAGTTGGTTCTTAGTCAACTTAACAACTGGACCTCTTCCCCCAGTTTGAATTCCACCACCTCCAAAGGTGTCATTGGCTGGGCCTTTCCGTCCAAACTCAGCAACACTTACGTCCCCTTTATACCGTTTGCCGGTTGCGTCTTCTTTAAGAAGAATACCATCAACAAAGGAATCAAAGGATTCGTGGTACATCGCGGACATATCGTCGTGAACTCGTCTTTGAGTTTCATCATCTTTAGATGAACTGCTTTTACGTTTCACACCCGCTTTATTATTCACATAGTGACCTTTTGGGGATTGTCCTTTAATAGCCTTCAGTTGCATAGCAGGAGGGGTAGACGCAGCTTTAATTTGTTTGGCTTGGTCCTTATCTCCTGGAAGTTTAACCTGTAATGCGGGGTGGTGAGAACTTTCATCCCCACCGGACATGTTTACTCCGATAGAACCAACTCCAGTCATTTCGGATACGATTTCCTTAGCTTTTTTAAGGGTCTCAATTTGGTCTTGCGTGAAGTTTTCCATTTTGTGTTCGTTTTTTTCACGAGGTCCTAGGTAGCGTTCACCTCTTCTCGGCATTCCAGCTGCATCGAAATCCTTATCGGACATAGGTTTAAGCATTCCAGATATTTTATTTCTAACTTTTTTTACATCTCCTCCAAGCGTTCTTGGCAAAGCAGGCGCTCCATGTTTCCCTGGTTTTCTTGACGCGTTTCTCCAAGAGTCAGGACCAGCCTTGCCTGTAACATAAGCTTTAGCCCGATTGCCTGCTACTTTCGTCGAACGCTTAACCTTCTTCATCACACGCACGGCAGTGTCTTTAACGCCTTCATCCAGAATATGGGACATAATAATATCATGCTGCGCAGGAGAAACCTCAGGAAGTTCTTCCTGATTCTCCTGCAGATGAGACTTAGACTTCAACTTTCCTGGGTCGGTCAAAATACCGCCCAAAATGTCATCAGCCATTTGCGCGATGGTCTGTTGCGTCATGGTTACTTCTCGTTAAGGTAAACTACAAAGTCTGCTTCTTCTTCAGTGTCCACAACGAACATTTCACCTTCATCGTTTTCTACGATGAAAGCAAATGAGTCAGCAGTATCTTCGTCTTCAGTTACATCATACTCAACACCGTTAAGCTCCATAACAAAATCTTCATGGGATTCAGTATCTTCTTCAACACTTTCACATAGAGTTACATAGAAGTCTCCATCACATTCAACAACTTCGTCGAAATCAANGGAAANCTCATCAAACTCAACACTCTCGGTTANAAGAGGGTCTTCCTTTACAGATTCAAACAGACTGTCGTTGAGCTCCTCGAGTTTGATACACAAAGTTTCTTCAATAGTGCAAATCTCTGGGGACAAAGCGAAGAGGTCGCTGTCAATTGCGATAATGCTAGGAGTTTCCCTCACAGTATCGTACCCGAGGTTCTCCATAATCATGTTAGCGATATCAGGCGAAGCTGGTTTTACGCCGAGGGGGTCATCATTCTCGATATATTTCATAATATTTTGGAAGAGGTCCAACTCTTCTATTTTATTTAGTAGTTACTTAGAAGAATTAACTTGTTTTTTTAACTCTTCTACTAAAGATTCAACTTCCTTCTTAGATACGTTGTCGTGAAGCCGTGTTAAATTCTTTAACCAACCTCTACCACGTTTTGTAAGAAAGGGTAAGAACACGAATATTAAGAGATACCACATCCCTACAGTTTCAATTAAGGTCGCAGTTTCATGTACAGTGGACGCTATTTGCCCGTCAGGTTGAACCCCTGCGCCTTCCCCCAAGGGGGTCTCAGCAGTAGCCAAATCAGTAGCGATAACACCAGCAATTGCTCCAGCCGCAGAACCACCGGGGCCAGCGAAGCTCCCTATAGCAGCCCCACCACCAGCTCCCGCTGCGGTCAATAAGGTTGAACATCCGGGAAGAAGCAAAAGTAAAATAGTTAAGTTTTTAATCATTAATCAATCCAATCGTACCCAACGTTAGAATCCCCACTATCAGAATTACTAGACGAGGGTAGGAAAGCCCCATTAAAGTATCTATGCGCCGGACCTGCAATTCTAATTTTACACCGCTTCGGTCTCCAGCTTTGGGTGTGGTTGTACCAGTTTACGGTGTGGTTAAGCAAGCCTCCCCAGTGTTCATGCCTTTTGGAGTTCTTCGTAGCTTTGATTGGCATGTTGGTCATTAAAACGAAACCGTTATACCCGTACGAAACTTGAGGTGCTCGAAAATTAGTCTCAGGATGGTCCTTCCCTTCGTCTTCGAAATAATTCCTCGTCCACGTTTGAGTCTCTCCNACAACACCATACACCCAATCCGACTCTTCCCAATCCATGGCTCTCACTCTCTCATCCAAGGACTTTTGGCTTTCAGGAACCTGGATTACATAGTCAGAGCCATCTTCCGGCCTGTTAAAGGGACGGCCACCCCGATGGGGGGGCCTTCTATTATTAAACCTGTAAAACACAAACGTTCCATAATCATTTTTAGTATCAAACGAATTCACAACTTGAATCTGTAGTGCGTCAATAGTGCCCGGCGCGAAGCCTAGAGCATCAACATCAACCCAATATGGGACATACCCAAGAGGAATCCCCATGTGGGGGAGCTCCTGTTCAAGTGTTTTACCCCCGTCGACCATTGCACAACGGGTTACATATTTACCCGTACAAGTTGAGTCGCCACCATGCCCAAAACCTGACCATCCTCTTCCGCGACTACAACTTTGAACCCAAACTTGTTCACACTCTTCATGCTCATCTCTATCCACATCAAACGGAGGAAATTCAAAATCTAGCTCTATCATCTGAAATTTATATTTATTATTAGGGTCCAACATGGAATCATCCATCTTAGCTCCCTTACTTGTATTGTGTATATTTCTTGTAGCTCCACGAACATGCTTGTTTCGGTATGTGGCTGCGGGGTACTCAGTGATATCCCCACCCTCATACTCAAACCCTTCCCAGGCATTTGTGTTGTAGCTTAAAAACTTCCTGCGGTTAACAATTCTTCTAGCCATAACGTTATGCGCCCCGTAAACTCTTGAAGGCTCAAGAAGACTCATCTCCTGATATCTTTCTTTTAGGTTATAAATATCGGAATAAAACCTATCCAAGTAATTCCTAACCGCGGGAATGTGCTGCCCGGGAGCATAATATAAATCTCCCGTGTACCCAATGCCAGTTCCGGTCGACCCACTGTGCATCCAATGTTTTGGCCCATTGCCCCACATCCAACCCCAAACAGGGGTATCCCCCGTTGACCTCGGGTACTTGGGTCGAAGTTTTAATTGAGGAATGGAATCCTCATAAGATGTTCTAGGAGCAGTTTGAAACTGAGGACGTGATAATGCAGCTTCCATCGCCTTAATTCGTCCCTCGTGATTTCCAGGGATAATATTACGTTGCCCAGTCGCAGTTTCAAATGCATTCCACTGGTCCTCGCGCATCACATAATCAACAAGCGCCTGGTAATCCGAATCCCAAATTGTAAGAAACCTGTTGGCAGCTTCAGGGTTATGTGCATTTGCAACAGCCTGCCTCTCGGGTAAAGTTAGTTCTGTGGACCTGAAAAAGGGTCTAATATCATATACCCAAGACTTTTGAATAGTACCTCCGGAGTAACCTTTTGGTATTTTAACATAAGCCACAGGCACGCAAAAAAGCCCAACATGAGAGTTATTACTTTGCGCATCTGCAAGTTCTGCGGTGCTAGACGTAAGGGGGTTAAAGTACTCGTCCAACAATCCAGGCATCATATGGTATGCATGGTTAATGATGTCGTCTGGAGCGGGCGTGGTACCAAAAGTACGGGTAGAGCTACGTTTTTCAATCGACGTCATCCCCATTCCATATGTTTTTGCTTTGGTAATTCCCTCTGAATTCCCAGTTAAAGTTTCCCGGTACTTATCAACCCCGACACTATTACCCCAAACGTGAAAATAAGTTAGGTCTACGTCTTCATTCGCCTGTTTACCATCAAACCAAGGAGCATTACGAAACCCGGCTCCTTTCACGACAACTAATTTAGGGGAGTCACTAGCAAGTACAGTAGGATTTTGTCCAAATTGGTCATTGGACGGAAACCCTTGAATACAGACCAAATCAATCCTGTGGTTGGGCGCGTCCGAGGTCCAGGTGCCAGACTCACCAGTCCAGTTAAAATCCGTATCTCGCCACGGCTCAAAATAGGCATCTCCCCCTTGAAAGAAAATAACAGAGGAGCGGTGAGTTTCACTCATCTCATGGTAAGGAAGCCCAGCGAGAGTGTTCGCTACACTCTTATCACCTTCCAACCCTCCTCTTCTAGTATTTAGACCTGACCCACGGCCTATATTTTCAAATGGGCCAGAACGGGTAGGCATGCGGCATAAAAAAGTTCCTGGGTTTACATATAACTTTCTGCTAACGGGCTCAGGTAAAAGGGAGACAAAATTGTCTCTGTCAAAATCCAAATCTATAGAGTTTTGCAATCTTTCGTATGTACCGTCGACCAGACTTTGTAGAATAACGTCATTTTGCGCCAACACTTCTAAAGGAGCATTGTCGTCAGTGTGTTCGTAGGTCCCTATAGGACCGTGTAGTTTAACGTTTTTTATCCTAGAAAGTCCACTCATTTTAATAAATTACATCAGTTGCAATCTCCGCACCCTCATACAAACCTGGAACGGTAGAGAGCCCAATCAAAGTTAGAGAACATGCCATAGAGCCTTCCTGGGTGGTGACCCACCCCTTCTTGTCTTTTCTCCAAAACGACCAGCTAGGATAGTTCTTAATTTTCTTGTATTCATGTGTGTCACTACACCCAAAATCCCAATCAATAAAGCCAGGCTCGTAAACCTCAGGATTATTAGGGTCTACCCAATCATCATGTCTAAAAATATCCATAGCCCAAGCATCCCCACCCCATTTCATTTCCATGTTTGGGGTTGCAATAATAGCATTTACGGAAGCTCCAGTATATCCCAGCTCGGTAATATTCAATCTNTAATACCCAGAAGGCATTGGCANTTCGGNGGCATTAGAGTCATCCCCTTCTCTAGTCGCAGTTTCCGTAGAGTAATCTTTATTACCTCCTCGACGAGCTTCATCGGCAATATTAAAATGAATGGTTGTGTACAACATCCATGACCCTTCACCAACTTTATACCTAAAAGCTCTTACAGTCTTTTTATAGGTTTCATTGTTTCTCCTCGTATGCCAGTCTCCAGTAGTTTCCATAAAATCCCTAAAGCCCCCAAGTCTATCAGGGTTTTCGATATTTGGGTCTAAATAATATGGTTGTTCTTCTTGACCCTCCATACATGAAATATTTACAGGCTGAAAAACTTCCATATCCGCCTGTGCTCGCATTTTTCGCTCTAGCTCCTGGATACGGCCCTCATGATTGTGGGGCTCCGCCAGTCCTGCTCCTTTAACCACTACATCTTTGAAATGTTTGTAATCTGGGTCCTGCAGAGTCATGAACCTGTTATTCAGGCTTGGTGCGTGCGAAGTTGCGATAGCCTGCCTTTCAGGTAAAGTAAGCTCCGTAGACCTAAACAAAGGTCTAATATCAATTAGTGCATTTTGGGGAAGAACCTCTCCTGCCCGATATCCCCTGGGAACCTTAACATAAGCAACAGGTAGGCAAAAGACCCCTAAGTTATCAAATTGATTCTCAGCCCAAACGTCTAAAGATAAGGTTGTAATCCCTGGCGTGTGCGAAACAGCACCGGCTGGTATATCACCTTTCCAGGACCCATTAACGACATCATCCGGGGAAGGAATAGTTCCTTCACTCCTCCCATAAACATCCACCTGAGAGAGCCCTAGCAGTTTACCCTCCAATCCCTCAGAGTCTAGTATGTTCCCCACATTTCTGTCGTTTCCAGCCAAGGTGTCCAATCTAAAGTACGCGCCTTTCACATACCCCAAACGAGCAGTCTCAGCCGTATTACCAAATCTTGGGACAAACTCATTAGACTCGTCCATCGAGGGGGAGGCTTGAATGTACAAAAGGTCTATCCTGTAATCCGGCGCATCCGCGTCTGTAAAATCGCTATCATCGAAAGTAGGGATTGGCAAACTATGTGCGTCCCGGTACTGAATAACTGCGGTTCTTGCGGCTGCCTTAGCTTCAAACTCCTCATGACCAGCTCGACCAGCTTCTAAAGTCCTAATCTCACCACTCGACTGGTCGTTCAGCCATACGGAATTAGAGTCCACATCAGAGCCGTGCAGTCGCTCCATTAAACCATTTTCAAAAGTGGCTTTAGTGTTTACCCTAGATATGAAATTTCCATCCATTACCCGCAATGCGCCATCGTGATTTTTGTCCCAATAAGGAAGCAATTCATTAAATCCATACCTACTTGGAGCTGTTAAAGCGGAATCAATCCTAGTATTTAACGCATCTATTTGAGCTTGCAGAGACGCATCATTAGCCTGCAAGTCCTGTAGGGGGAGATTATCAACCTCATAGTAATATGGGTCTCCGGGGAGATAATATCTAATATTTGGGTTTATTCGTTCTCGTGCCATTACAATAACCTATCCAAATCAAACAAGTTCAGAGACCGACAGCCTACTCCGAAAGAAGCGTTCCACTNATCACTGTCGCGGCCCTCACCCCCTCTGTCTACCTTCTGTTGNGGAACGATAGATTGAAAGCGAGTTAACTTTTTTACTCGCTGCGTGTTTAGCATTCGTAAACAAGTTAGATGCGGACTCATCTAGCCAATTTCTCATATACCCCTGCCAGTCCATATGCAACGGGGGAATAGACATGTTCGGGACAGCTCCTCGCCGATTGCCAGAAGTATCTACATACCAGTTTATACCGTTTTGTATGCCCCCAGGCTCGTTTATCGCAGAAGCAGCCCATCCTTGTCCAAAAACATCTTCCATTCCAGAAAATTGCATGGACCCACCACTGAGAGACCAGTCCGCTCCACCTTCGAGCCCCATGACCAATCGCTCGTCAGAACCTGACAATGGCAGAGCTTGGCTCGTATATGCTTGATACCCAGCCGCATTAATTTGGTCAATGGCGGCTCCTCCACCCATTGCATTGGGCGATGCCATGAAGTGGCCAACCGGCGTGGTGCCTGCACTAACTTCAACTAAACTCTTCAAATCCCCCCTGTGCCCGAGAAGGAGTCTAAACATTCCATAATTTTCAAACTGTCGCAAAGTGTTGGAGGTGCGAAGCCGGGGGCTAAAACCTGTTGCTAGCCCTCCCTCTCCGAAATAATCGAGTGCAACTCCATTAGCCCACTTTCCTCGAGGACCGTGAATACTAAGTGCTTCACAAGCGGCACTCGGGTCTAACTTCTGGGTTGTGGTCGCGCCATCTCCTTTAGACATTTTTACATTTGCCACATGAAGCCGGGACGTGTCCGCAATATTCCACATCATCAAATTTGATGCATAGGAGCCATAAGAAATAACGTGTTTCGTGGTTGAAAACGACCCAGATACTGATGGCTGCGGTAAATAGCCGCTTGAGGAGTAAGTGTCCATGTCTGTTCTGCTATATAGGCCGAGCGAACTCAATCCCGAGGAGCTGAAGGATGAAGTATCTGGCAAGTAATGACTTCTTACAGGGCCAGTTAAGGTGCCGCCTGGAGCTGGCCAATAACTCTCCCCGTTAACCAAATAAGGGTCCGTGCCGATTGCTGCTCCGTCTGAATACCTCGCTCGATGAGTTCCTTGGAAATCATAAAACACTCCTGAGGTACTACTCGGGCTATACTCAAATGAAAAGTTGACGCCATTAACGTCTACAGTACTATTACCTACAGCCCTAACACACATTCCACCGTCAGTAAAATTTGTACAGTTCCATTTACCTAATCCAGTCCCGGCGGCCGTGCTACCATTCGTTACCAGAGACACTCCCCTCAGTTGGTTTGATGTGTTTGTTGCCAATTTAATACATTCGCGCTCTAGATTTCCACTGGTGAACCCATTGGGGAAAAACCTAAAGTATCCGGCAGAGGTACAAGCCGACAAGGATTTGTCGGCTTCGTCCGGATTTGTGCTTCGCATTGTTGTATCAGTAGTCCAAGCCTGAAAGTCGTCATTCGCCCAACCTCCAATATGTTTAATAATAATATTTGAATTGTTATTGGCTACTAAACATGCTCTTGTAGAGTGGAGCTCAACCTTGGTATGGTTGACATCGTTAGCCCCATCGGGGAGGGATGAGACAGGGAACCTATTGAGGTCCATAGTCGTTTCCTGTCCATCAATTGTGGGTGGGCCAAACTTAACAGTGGACCCATTTTCAGCAAGAACTGGAACTCCAAATCGAGATATTTTTGTTGGTCCCGTAAACTCTACTACTGAATTATTATTGGCAAGTACCCCCGCGGTACCCCAATTACGCAATTGTTCGTCTACGGCGAAGCCGTTTTGCGGGACGCATGTCAGTGCTGTCCAACTGTGTTTGGATCCACGAAAAGCTACTTTGGAGTTATCCGTAACTGCGACACATGCGCCTTTAATTGACGCTCCATCGGTGCGTGCTGCGCAGGCCAATCCTACAAATTCGGCAAAAGAACCATTTTTAACCACGATAGCAGGCAAATCACATGAGTCGATATCCACCATGTCAGCTAATCGTGAGGTGGCTCCGACGCTGTGCATGTAATCTCCTAGGAGACCTAGAGTACCAGTTTCGGCAAGTATGCTGGTTCCAGGCCCACCCCAACTTCCCAGGTTTGTCGTCAGATCCCCTACGTTAGAAGGTACTACCTGGCTTGAGTTCTTAATAATCAAATTTTGACCATTTCGGGAACAAGTATAAGACCTTTTATATTCCTTGATACTGTTTGAATTATGACCAGCGGCGGCGCCAGAGAGTAGGTCCCCTTTGTACCCATACTCTAACTTCGAGTTGTCTAAATTAAACCCTACAATCGCATTATCCTGAATATCGAACTGCGTTAATTTAAGAACAGAATTGTTAGCCTCAATACCTGTATTATTTAAAAAAGATTCTAAAATCCCCAGATAGGTGATATTAGAAGATTCCATTTTAAGACCTACGTCATTCCCGAACGTCCTAATAAACGAGGTAACCAAATCATTAGCAGTCCCTCGGGTTCTTAGAGGGCTGTTCGCGCCATTCCATAATGTCCCTCCATGTAGCTTCGAGGACTCTAAGAAAATTCCAACGTCATTCTTAGCAAAGTTATATGGATTTCCACGCTCGTTGGGTTGCGCCGCATTAGTAAACCCGGCACCAGCCTCATTGATAGTAGCAAAATTTATATCTGAGTTGACCGCGTGTAGCCCAATTCCGTACTCATCATTTCCTAAGAAACCCCTAACGGAGCCACTTTCCTTTTCGTAATTCCTGTAACAAGTCATACCGCTTGCGATGCTAACATCAGAATTTTTAACAAAAACTCCAGCCCTCTTACATCTCATAGCAGCACAGTGCTCAAGAACAATATTAGAATTGGAGATATTAAAACCGTACTCACCTATATGAACCACATCGTCCCCATATAGATAATTTGCACCATCTACACATAGATTCCGCAAGGTAATTTTACCCAAACACCCCCGAACGTTGATGTTGGTAAAGTGGTTGCCGTATAACACATTGGTCATTCGTGTGGTGGCTATTGTGTAACTATCCCTCTCTCCTCCGAGTCTCGTACCCCTTGTGTCGTTTAAGTTGCTTAGGGACGAAGGGCTAACGTCATGGGATGGGATAGTAGAGTCATTATTAACATCATAAGGATACCCACTAACACCTACGCACCCAGTTCCCCCAATAAGGATACCTCCAGTAAAACAGGCATATGTTTTGAGCGCCGACGCACTGTTGTTTGAGATTGACTGGAACCCCCTACTACCCGTGGTGTCCCACTCGGTTTCATCAAAAATATTCCACCCAAACCTATGAGAGCTAGCATCATACGCATTCCAATAAGCCTTTGAGGAGTTCACGTCGTCGTCATTCCCTGCCGATGTTGTGAAGGAGACATTCTCATACGTCCCTTCACCCTGAACTGATGATCCCATCATGAGCTTAGCGCCAGGAGAATAAGAGAACTGCCTGTTAACAATCTCTAGCTGTCCGTCACCTTCTGTGACAATGTCTGCCAGTTCAAAAGATGGTATTTTACCATATGTACAAATCTCAACCAAGACAGGGTAAGTTAGACGCTTTGGAATCAAATCCAAAATACTGTCCATATCATCATAGATACCAATGTCAGCATCCTCGGNGCTAGACAACGTATAGGTCACTGTTCCGGTAGGTTTACCCCCCTCGTTAAACCCTGCGTGCCTCAAAAGAGTGTCTGTTCTTTGCTTTAATTCATGCAGTGGGACATTGTCTTGCTCCCAATTATAAAATGTACTAGCGTCAAACATTGTTACGCTAGGGAACAGCTCTTTATGGGCTGTCGTCCCGGGCTCTAAATTTGTGTAAGTATTATAAGACATTAGAATTCTATGGTCCACCTAAAATCTAAGGTGAATTCGTTGGTTTTAGTGATATTAGCAAAAGCTCGATAAGCAATCATGTATAGTTCATCAGGGGTAGCTTGAGTAGGATTGTTGGAAAAGATAGCAACCTCACATAATGCACCCCCATGGATTGCGTCATCCACAATATTGCAAGCGCTATCATTAAGGACTAGCCTCCACATAACTTTCCTATCAGAAACCCGATGCACAAACGCATAAGGTACCTTGATAAAATCTTTGGTAAGAGTTGTACCTGCCGAGGTCATATAGGTCATCGAAGACACTTTAAGACCTATAGTGTTAACGTCCCCGTATTGAGTAGCAGGTATAGAGGACAGCAAATCTGCTCGTGATGAAACCTGAACTGTTGCGTTGTTTC
>JGI25129J35166_1000034_pt1 | contig 89201 bp, 73 predicted proteins | sample ETNvirnome_2_130_FD_35166 | JGI IMG/M metagenome (IMG submission 35166) | reverse complement strand
ACCAGCTCAATATGAAACAGACTACTATGATAATTTAAACGAGTCAGGTAAAGTGGCCTGACTTAAACAAACTGGTCTCCGATGAACTCGGGGCGATTCACACATACTATTAACATTTTGTATGACCATGTTGATGCTTCTAGCGTGGGATTTTACAATGAATAATCTCCAAGAAGACATTGTATTTTTTAGTTCGTTAGTGGTTATTTTTATTTACTTAAATTATCTGTCTTGTTTAAAGACAGAAGAGAATAAGCCAATAAAATGAGTGTAAGAATCCTAATAGCTTTATTTCTTAGCATTTTTTATCTCGATAATGCATACGCTAAATGTAACTTTAACTCTCACAAAGTACCTTTATATTCTGAACAAATAACTTCAGAAAAAACATCATATAATTTGAGTATTTGGCCATTAAGAGAAAATAGGCTTTTGGAAAGTGATATTGATCTTAGTAATAAACCAGTATCAATCTACAAAAGCATTTTAAATTCATATCAAAAAAACACTTTAGAAGATATGCTTTTTTATGAGACTGAAGTTATGACTGATATAAAAATATTACATGGACACCAAAGGATAATTAAAGCGGTATTTCAGCAAAGCGATACTTTCGATTTATTTTTAATTCAAATCAATAGCAACTTGAATAATTATTTTTTGAAAACAATTATATCGACAAATATCAAATCTGCGAATATATCAAAAGTTATGAATGAGTTAACCAAAATCTCAGCTCAAATTAAAAATGTTTGCGATAATAAAAATGAATAAACTACTTAATTTACTCATTTATCTATTTATATTTATTGCAATGACTTATCACTGGTTTTCATCTTCAGCTGATACTAGGCAAGCTATGTTTTATGGACTCGTAAGTGTATTTCCAATTTTAGTATGTCGAATTCTTTTTAAGATATGGAAAAAATAGCCTTATATATTTCTTTTTAGGTTTTAGCATTTATTCCTCTCAGCTTATATTTAGGTTCACGACAACAAAAAAAGCCACGCAATGCGTGGCTTGGCTGGATAAAGCTAAATTAACTACACGGAAAATTTATAAATAGGCACCCAGCGCTTTAACTTGATCTAACATGCGGTTTGAGAAACCCCATTCGTTGTCGTACCACGCCATTACTTTAACTAATTTACCATCAGCACGTGTTTGCGTTGCATCAAAAATAGATGAGGCTGGGTTATGGTTAAAGTCGATAGAAACAAGCGGCAGCTCGTTGTACTCTAAAATACCTTTCATTGGCCCTTCTGAGGCTGCTTTAACCACTTGGTTAATTTCTTCAATGCTTGTGTCACGTTTAGCAATAAACGTTAAATCAACTAACGACACATTAATTGTAGGTACACGTACCGCCATGCCATCTAATTTACCTGCCAGCTCAGGCAATACTAAACCAACCGCTTTTGCAGCGCCCGTTTTAGTTGGGATCATAGATTGAGTCGCACTACGCGCGCGGTATAAATCTGGGTGGTATACGTCGGATAAGTTTTGATCGTTGGTATAAGCGTGAATAGTAGTCATGCTACCTTGTTCAATCCCTACCGTATCGTTTATTGCTTTGGCAACTGGTGCTAAACAGTTAGTTGTACACGACGCGTTTGAGATGATATTGCTGTCAGCATTAATTACATCGCTGTTTACACCGTGCACTACGGTAGCATCCATATCTGTACCAGGTGCCGATACCACTACTTTTTTAGCACCCGCTTCAATATGCTTATTAGCCGCTTCGCGTGAAGTAAATAATCCCGTACATTCAAGTACGATATCAACGTTTAGCGCTTTCCACGGTAAGTTAGCAGGATCGCGTTCTTGCGTTAAGGTGATCACATCATCGCCAATTAACATGGTGTTGTCTTTAAGCGTTACTTGCTGTGAGAAACGACCATGTACTGAGTCAAACTGAGTCAGATGAGCATTTACATTGGCTGGGGCTAAATCGTTAATAGCCACAATTTTAATTTCATTATTTTGCGCTGATTCATACAGTGCACGTAATACATTACGACCAATTCGGCCGTAGCCATTAATTGCTACATTAATCATTTTTGACTCCTATTAACTTCACATGCTTGGCGAGCAAGCGTTTCAATAGCTTGCCAGTCTTTATTTTCAATAAGTTGCTTATCTAACATCCAGGTACCACCTACACAAATAACATTGTTAAGTGCTAAGTAATCAGGTGCGGTTGCTAAACTAATGCCACCGGTTGGACAAAAAGTAATATCAGGTAATGGGCCGCCAATAGATTTAAGCATGGCAGCACCGCCTGCAGCTTCTGCAGGAAAAAACTTTAAAAACTTAAAACCATGAGCAGCTAAGTTCATCACTTCGCTTGGGGTCGCTGCACCAGGTAAAAATGGAATAGTAGACTCTTTTGCCAGCGCTAATAACTCATCGCTAACACCTGGGCTTACCATAAAGTCAGCGCCCGCTTCTACTGATGCGTTAAAGCTTGCTTTATCAACCACAGTACCTGTACCAACATAAGCTTCGGGCACTTCTGCTTTCATTAGTTTTACAGCCTCAGCTGCAATGGGTGTACGCAGTGTAATTTCAAGTGCTTTTAGGCCACCGTTATATAACGCTCTTGCAAGTGGTGCTGCATCTTCTAATTTTTCGATTACCACCACTGGCACTACCGGTGCCGATGCTAAGATTTTTTCAATACTCATTACTTGTTCCTCATTACCCAATATGGCTAATTATTATTCAAGTCCAAAAGCACTTGCACCTAAATCGGCACTGCTTACTATGTTTCTAAATCCAGTAAATAATTCACGACCTGTACCAAACGTTTGGCTTGCTTGGCTAATTTGCGGCTCTCGTTTAGCAAGCTCTTCATCGCTAACATGCAGTTTTAAAATACCATTTGGCGCATCTAGAGTAACAATATCGCCTTCATGAATTTTAGCAATAATCCCACCTTCAACCGCTTCAGGTGCTAAATGGATTGCCGCTGGTACTTTGCCTGATGCGCCCGACATACGACCGTCGGTAACAATAGCCACTTTATAGCCCTGATCTTGTAATGTTGCCATTACCGGTGTGAGCTTATGAAGCTCAGGCATGCCTTTGGCTTTTGGCCCTTGCTCTTTAAGTACAGCAATAAAATCTTGGTTAAGTTCGCCACGGCTGTAGGCATCTTGTAACTCACCTTGTGAGCTAAATACTTTAGCCGGTGCCGACACCACTTGATGAGACTCTGCAACCGCAGAGACTTTAATAACCGCTTTACCTAAGTTACCCGTTAGTAGCTGTAAACCGCCTTGCTTACTAAATGGGTTACTTACTGGGCGAAGTACTTCTTCATCATGTGAGTTTTCTGGACACGCTACCCATTTAACTTTGCTTGGGCCGTTCGCATCACTCATAATCAAGTTATCGTCTTTATCGAGTAGTGGCTCACACATGTAAGGTGCAAGGCCTTCGCCTAAAATAGTGGTTACGTCTGTATGAAGGTAACCAGCACCTGCTAATTCACGCATTAAGAAGCCCATTCCACCGGCTGCTTGAAAGTGATTAACATCTGCAGAGCCATTAGGGTAAATACGCGTCAGTAATGGAACAACCGCTGATAAATCGGACATGTCTTTCCATGTAACTTGAATACCGGCCGCTTTAGCAATCGCCACAATATGGATTGCATGATTGGTTGAGCCACCTGTTGATAACAAGCCAACTAAGCCGTTAATAATGGTTTTTTCGCTGATCACATCCGCTAAACACGGGCCATCTTTGTTTTCAGTAAGCTGCTTAAGCATGGTTTCAACCGCATTACCGGTTAAGCCATCACGCAGTTCTGTGTATGGGTTTATAAACGAGCTACCTGGTAAGTGTAAGCCCATTATTTCCATCAGCATTTGATTTGAGTTAGCGGTACCATAAAACGTACAGGTACCCGCACTGTGGTAAGAAGCGCTTTCAGCTTCTAGTAGCTCTTCACGAGATACCAGTCCTTGTGCAAACTTTTGACGAACACGTGCTTTGTCTTTGTTTGGAATACCTGATTGCATAGGCCCTGCTGGTAAAAAATACACAGGTAAGTGACCAAATGATAAAGCACCAATTAATAGGCCTGGGACGATTTTGTCACATACGCCTAAACAAAACACACCATCAAACACGTCATGCGATAACGAAACCGCAGTAGACATAGCAATAACGTCACGAGAAAAAAGCGATAGCTCCATGCCATCACGCCCTTGCGTAACACCATCACACATCGCAGGTACACCGCCAGCAACTTGCGCGGTGGCGTCAAATTTAGTGGCAATGCTTTTAATTAAATCGGGGTATTCTTTGTAAGGCACATGTGCAGATAACATGTCGTTATATGAATTGATAATTGCAAGGTTTGGCACCTCGTCTGCTTTTAAACGCGCTTTGTCATCGCTGCTACACGCAGCCATTACATGAGCAATATTGCCACAGCCTAATCCAGCACGAACTCTTGTTTGTTTTTTTGCGTGCGAAATACGATCTAAATAGGCTTGACGGGTTTGTTTACTGCGCTCAATAACGCGTTCTGTGACTTCTTGAATTCGAGGGTGCAACATAATTTTACTCATCTCTATTCGTTAGAGGATAAAGGCTCAGTAACAATTATAGACTCCACGAAAATAACTGTACTGAGCATCTTTGACTTACCCGTTCAAAGGTACGCTACCAGGGAGCCTCTCACAACAACCCTGACACCGGTGTCAGGGTATTAACGCATGGCATTGACACCGGTGTCAACCCTGAGTCATAAAAATAGCCAATTTTTTTAACATGTACAATAAATAAACGTGAATTTTTAGTGAAATACCAGCAAGCAAATAATGAAAATTAAAAGTACAGACAAAAAAAAGCCCGAGTAAGCGTCACTCATACTCGGGCTACTGTGAAAAAAGGGTTTTATTTTACGGCTGCAGTTGACTCTCGCGTGATTAATTTAGCTTCTAAAATCACTTTATATGGCGACTCTTGCGGCTCAATAATATGGGTGATCAATTGCGTAACGGCTTGTTTTGTCATTTCTTCTACAGGTTGCGCTATGGTGGTCAGCCCAGGCCAAATGTGGCGCGCTATTGGTGCATTATCAAACCCAGCGATAGAAATATCATCAGGTACACGTAAGTTACGCTGCGTAGCTAATTTGAGCACTGCCGCTGCCATGTAGTCGTTTGATGCAAATACAGCAGTAGGACGTGGCGATAAATCTAAAATACTACGCGCACTGTCTACTCCTGAATGGTAACTAAAGTTACCCTCTTCAACTAAGCGTTCGTTAAATTCAATGCCATGAGTTGTTAATGCGCGCCTGTAACCTTTAAAACGCTGCTCAGTGGCACTGTGATCTGGGTGACCTTTAATAAACGCTATGGAGGTATGTCCAAGATTTATTAAATGCTCGGTAATTTCAAACGCCCCCTGCTCGTCATTGCTGGTCACAGAAATAGAATCATCATCTAAAATTGCAGAAGCGACTCGAGCATAAGGGATTTTTTTCGACTTTAAAAAATCTACCAACTCGCCAAAATCACAAAATGGCGGGGTTAATACTAAACCGTCAAGGCGTGATGACTGCAATAACTGCTCAATATTGTTAATGAGTGCATCGCCCCTGAGCTCACAAGGATGAATAAGCAAGTTATAGTTGTTCTCTTGGCAGGCAGCCAGTGCGCCTGTTTGCACACGGGTGATATAACTTTTACTAGGGTTATCGTAAATGCAACCAATGATAAAGCTGCGATTTTGTGCAAGGCCGCGTGCAATTGGGTTTGGGGTGTAATCTAGCTCTTTAAATACGGCTAACACTTTTTCGCGTGTAGCTGCACTGACATTAGGCTCATTATTGAGTACTCGCGATACGGTTTTTTTAGAAACACCTGCATGACTGGCAACGCTGTTTATAGTGACTTTTTTCATCTATTTATTTCCAAACCTATGCAAAGCGATTAATCCTGTTGGCTCGTATGCAAACACGCGGCAGCTCCAATTAATGGGATGTTGTCTTGTGTTACTAACGTCACCGGAATTTGACCTGTGTACTGCGACATAATACCTTTTTGCGAAAAGCGCTCAATAAAACGACTTTCAAGTAAACGAGCTTGCATGCGTGGTAAAATTCCACCGCCAATATAAAGGCCGCCTAAAGCGCCGTAGGCCAATGCTAAATCGCCCGCAACACTGCCAATCCAGTCACAAAATTGATTAAGCGTTGCATCACACACTTCACATTCACCGCTATTGGCTAAGCTGCTAATTTGTGCGGCATCTAAATTTTTTGCAGCCACCCCTTTAACCGCAGCCATGGCTTTATACAAATGAGCAATGCCAGGGCCCGAAAATACCGTTTCTACCGATACATGAGGGTGATCTTTTTTGAGTTCTTGAATAAGTTGACCGTCGAGTTGATTAACGGCTGCTAACGAAATATGCCCGCCTTCTGAACTCATCACCGCGCACGAATGTGCCGTTCTCACTAAGCACGCTGCACCAAAACCAGTGCCTGGGCCCATTACACCTATATTGGCAGACTCATCCGCTTGACCAGGTTTAACAGTGACATTTTGTGAAGGGTCTAAATACGGTGCTGCGTAGGCAAAAGCAGCAAAGTCATTTATAACGCTTAATTGAGCAAGGTCAAAGTGGTGTTTAAAATCATTAACGCTAAAGTGCCAACCTAAATTAGTTAAATGAACTTGCCCTGCATTTATAGGGCCTGCTACTGCAAGGCATGCGCGTTTAGGGGTTATATGAGACACTGTTGATAAGTAGTACTCGGTAGCACTTTCGAGCGATCCATAGTTAGCACTGGGAAACGTATGATTATGCTCAATGGTAAATTGATTACTTGATTCGTCGAAGCCAGTGATCAACGCAAAACGAGCATTTGTGCCGCCAATATCGGCAACCAGAATAGGATCAAAGTGTGTGCTAGAGTGTAAACCCATAGTGTTATCTCTTTTGTTTAAGTAATGAGTACTTATTATTTTAATGGGGTATCATTGATACTTATTTACTTTGAGCTATCACCTCAAAGCAGCTATCACTGTAAAAAAATGCTACCTTTAATAATAAAGGTAGCTAATACGTTTTGACAACAAAATGATAAAACGCCCTTATTGTGACACCGGTGTCATGAAAAAATCAATAAAAAAATGCCTTTATTGACAAATAAGCTTGAAAAAAATCACTAATAAACGAGAATATCCCCTTATTGTCCTCTTAAGTAAGTAATCGTGATGAAAGGTAAAGCCACCTCGTTTGATATAGCCCATTATGCTGGGGTGTCTCAATCTACAGTTTCCCGTGCTTTACGAAATAGTCCACTGGTAAATGACGAAACTCGAAGACGTGTTCACGATATTGCTAAAAAACTTAATTACAAAGTAGACAAAAACGCCAGTAACCTTCGCACTCAACAAAGCAGTACCCTAGCATTGCTGTTGTTTGAAGACCCGACCTCAGATGAATCACAAATCAATCCGTTTTTTTTAGCCATGCTGGGCAGTATTACCCGTGCCTGCGCAAAAGAAGGTTATGATCTACTTGTTTCATTTCAATCAGCCAGCGCTGATTGGCAAGCAGACTACGAAGACAGCCATCGAGCAGATGGAATAATCTTATTAGGCTATGGCGACTACATTGATTTTCAACCAAAATTTAATACCTTGCTTGAACAAAACACTAAATTTGTTTGCTGGGGAGCAAGCGTTGATAACCGCCCTGATTTAACCATAAGTTGCGATAATTATGGCGGTGGTAAACTTGCCGCTGAGCATTTACTGGCGCATAACCGAACTGATTGTGCATTTATTGGCGATGCCTCTGATCACAGCCCTGAGTTTTTTGCCCGTTTTAATGGCTTTAAAGACGAACTACAGCAAAACGGTGTCACCTTAAATGATCGTAAAATTGCCAATGCAATTTCTACCGAAGAATCTGGCTACCATGCTACTCGCTCTTTAATTGCTAATAACATTACTTTTAATGCACTTTTTGCTGCCAGCGATCTGATTGCTATAGGCGCAATACGGGCATTAAAAGAAGCCAATATTAACGTGCCAAAAGATGTAGCCGTAATAGGCTTTGATAATATTTCTATTGCCAGTTACATTAATCCGCCGCTGACAACCATAGAGCAAAACACCACTATAGCGGGGCAAATGTTAGTTGAAAACTTACTCAAATTAATTCGTGGTGAGCAAGTACAAAGCACCCTACTGCCCCCGCGTTTAATTGCGCGTGGCTCAAGTTAATACATTCAATAAAACCGCTTTTAAGAAGCAACAAAATTAAAGGCAACAGCGCTCTTTTACCTTAAATTAATTCAGGCTTTATTGCATTTTTACGGTCATTTGTCCTTTTTGCTTTCAATACTAAAGCCGGCGCTCTCGTTACATTAACAGGCTATTCACACCTCGCTATCACATTAGTTTTTTTAATCTGAAAGCAGCTGTTTTTAATGTAATTTTTCACTCGTCAATGCACTATTTTATCTCTACAATCGCACTTTTATTTTTGCTCTTAAAAGTTTAAGTGACTATTTCATGCTACTCACTATTGTTTACATCATCGGAATTACAGCAGAAGCCATGACCGGTGCACTCAGCGCTGGGCGCAGAAACATGGATTGGTTTGGGGTTATGCTAGTAGCCAGTGCCACAGCCATTGGGGGTGGCAGCGTACGCGATATTTTACTTGGCAATTACCCGTTAACGTGGGTTAAACACCCAGAATATTTACTGATCACATGCGTGGCGGGTATTGTAACCACTTGGTTGGCCAAATGGGTGGTTAAATTTAAAGGCATATTCATGCGTCTAGATGCCTTAGGGCTTGCAGCGTTTAGTATAATTGGCTGCCAAGTTGGGCTAAATATGGGTTTGCACTATGGAATTTGTGTTGTCGCAGCTATAGTAACAGGTGTATTTGGTGGACTGTTGCGTGATTTAATTTGTCGACAAGCGCCATTAGTACTTCATCATGAACTTTACGCAAGCGTAGCGCTTATTGTTGCTTGTTTATACTTAGCACTGCACCACTACAACATTGATGACAATATCAGCGTAGTTGCAAGTTTAGTAGTAGGCTATTTAATTCGTATGGCGTCGGTACGCTTTAAATGGCGCTTACCGACATTTAACTTATTAGAACCCGCTAACTTAAATAATGAGTAATAACAGCAGCGGTTAATGCCCATCTGCCCTAGCACTTTTAAATAGCCCGAATACTTTTCGGGCTAACAAACTAACCACAAAAAGAACTCCCACAGCAAAACACAGTATGCTCAAGGGCATAAACAAGCTTTAATGTAGAACACCATTATGATCAACATATTGATACACACTGTTTTCTATCAGCATAAAACCTGTGCCAAGCAATAAAAAGCAAACACTCAATGTGGCTGTTTTGTTTGTATAAAAGCGCATAATCTATCCATAACTATTTTATTAAATTGTCGGGATAGCAGTTTGAATGAGCGAATATTAATCTACAGTGACTGAGCAACATTGATTTTTAAAATAAAAGTCACAGTTATTAAACTAAGCTTTTAGACATATAATAAAATCTGTCGTCTTCTTTATCTATGCTGAAACCTGAACGTGTGTAAAGCTTGTGCGCAGGGCTTATTTTAAAAACCCGAAGCCTAAGTTGCATAGCACCTCGGAGCACTGCTAAACGAGCACACTCATTAATTGCTGCTGCACCAATACCCATATTTTGAAACGCAGCATCTACTTGTAAGTCACGTATATAGCAACCCTTATCATCGAAAGCCAAGCGCATTACACCCACTACATCGCCATTTACCACAATATCCCAATTTTCAAGGTTTACTATTTGTTCATATATTTTATGTTGCTGCCAATCAACGCCATACTGCTCATAATATTCACGCATGTTGGTGTAGGTTAACAATGCCGATGCCATCAAATCGGCTGTGGGCTGATAACACATATTCATTATCGTCATTCCTTTGTTTAGCGACCTTTATAAAGGATGCTGCGGCTGATGGTTTTTAAAATACTTATTTACTAATAATGACTGCAACAAGCTAGTACTACTGGATGTAGCCCAGTACAAACCAATTGCAGAAGGAAAATTAACGAGAGTAACCACACAAATAATTGCGGGAATTAGGAACAATAAGGTGCTGGTTTGTTCTGCGCTACCTGGCATCATCATCATAGATAAATATATAATAGCCCCCACTAATAACGAAATCGCAATATCAGGCTTTGCAATACTGGTAATCCAAGCAAATTTACTATTCAATACAATTTGTTGCAGAGCTTGAAAAGTTCCAAGGCCAAATACCCCTTGGCTTGCCATATTAATCACACTTTTTTTATCAATAAACTTAATGTTGTGCTTTTTATACAGCGCCATAGTTAATTTTGCGATTTCACTGGGCTGGTCTTTATAGTTGCTCTTTATGCTATCTAGCTCAGGTTTTAGTGCGGCAATTGCTTTTTTATTTCTAACCATGTTAACCATAGCAACAAGGTTAATCGGCATTAAAACTAATCGTCCAATAACGGTAAACAAAATAATTGCAACCGCTTGGCTTACGCCCACTTCTTGAGTAAAAAAGGTGATTAATTGCACAATAAAAGCAGTAAATAAATTCCAAATTTCCATTTTAGTTTTCCTTTTAATATTATGTATTAAAAGTAACTACCATGACATATTATGTCAAGATGTTTTTCGATAACTATTTTTCTACTTATGGAGTCTTCAATGGTATTTATACAATAAGACTATTTTTTATAAGTTTGAGAACTGATTGATCAGCCAATCCAGCTCCTAAAGCTTTTTAAACACCTACTGACTGTAAGGTGCAAAGATTTTATTTATCTTCGGTTAGACATTTAAAGTATTTTGATGATGATGTTTTAAGTGTTGTGTTATGACTTGTTAGTTTGAGACTTATAATTTAGTACTTTACATGTCAAATGTTTTACATCGTTGTACGTAGTACAGAAATTAAATTGGTGAGTTATGCTATGTATCTAACCTTCGACCTCCCAAAGTAATAAGTAAATCAACTCTGTGAGTTAACATTAAAATCTAAGCTTTTCGACTAGCTCTGTAAAGTTGTATATATTGATTTATAGCTTGATCTAAAATCAAGTGCCTATCAAACAAAATGAGGGCTACTTAATTGTATTTTAACTATTCTTCTTAAGAAATCACAAAGTACTTCTTTCATCTGAAGCTCTTTAATGCAATCAATTGACTCAAAAGTATAAAATTACCAATCTTTGCCTTCGGTTTATTAACTCAAATTTAAAGCCTTAATCGTAATTAGTCGTTTAAAACTGTACATTTTGAGTTTTGTAAAAAATTAAATTCTTGAAAAATTGCTTAGATTAAAACTGAGAGCATTTAATATATTACTTTTAAGCATTTCAATATGCCCCACTAATTAAATAGCAACATAATTACAACCCTGTAAAAAATAATATTTCACTATTGTAATAATAGGGACATATGTTAATAAAAAAAAGTTTACATAAATGTATATTAATTGTAAATTAGTTTTGGCTTCATTAATAAAATGTAACCTTAAAAAAGATAAAAACAATACTTAGGGAAATTCAATATGTTTAAAACCAAAACCTTATCAAATGCAATAAGATATTCTTTATTGCTTGGTTCTGTTGCTATAGCACCCAGCGTGTTTGCGCAAGATGAAAAAAAATCTGATGTAGAATTAGAAGAAGAAGCGCCAGAAAGAATTGTAGTAACTGGTTCACGAATAAGAAAAGCTGAGTTTTCTAATGCATCTCCAATTCAAATCATAAACGGTGACTTATCGCGTGAAATGGGACTGTTTGATGCGGGCTCAATGCTACAATCAACTAGCCAAGCAGCAGGTACGCAAATTGATAACACATTTGGCGGGTTTGTATTAGACAATGGTCCAGGTGCCGCAACTATAGGTTTTCGTGGCTTAGGTGCTGAAAGAACTCTCGTTTTAATTAACGGACGTCGTATGGCTCCTGCTGGTGTGGGTGGCGCTCCAACGTCACCTGATCTAAATTTAATACCAGGCGTTATGGTTGAACGAGTTGAAAACTTATTTGACGGCGCCTCTACTGTATATGGTTCTGATGCCGTAGCCGGTGTAGCAAACGTTATTTTGAAAAAAGATGTTGAAGGATTTACATTTGATGCATCGTACCGACAACCTAAAGGTGAAGGCGGTGAAGAAACCGTACTTTCAGGGATGTGGGGTACAACCATGGATAATGGTTTTATCACTGTAGGTGTAGAATATTCAGAGCAGCAATCACAATCTTTATCTGGAAACCCTTTTGTTAAAGGCTGTGAAGAACGTATATGGGAAGCTGAAGATGGCTCAATCATTACTAGAAATAGTGGTTATGGTCCTGTTGCTAGCGGTGAAGATTCATGTGATATTTTCCCTCTTACAAATCGTATTAGTGTCCCATCGTTCTTTGGTAGTGTTTATTACACCCCAGGTTTTACAAACACAGGGATTCCTAACTTCAGTGAATCAACAGTTCCTGCGAGTCTTGAAGGGTTTTTCCCATCATGGGTTGCAGGTGACTTTGATGGTGATGGTATTAATGATGGTGTATTTGTTGACGGAGATGGTGACGGTTTCCGTGATGTTGACTTTCAAAACCCTCTATATGCTTTCCAACAGTCTGATTACTACAAAAGCGGTGATTACAGAAGCAAAAATGAACGCGTATCATTAATGCTTAATGGTGAGTATAACTTCCAAGATGATAATGATACAACCTTCTATTACGAAGGTTTATATGCAAAACGTGAGTCTCCAATATTTAGCCCTGGAGCTCAGATATTTCAACAAGTTGCAGCATCTAACCCATATAACCCTTGTGGCGTTAACGGAATAGATTGTTTTGGTGTTCTAGGTGTAGGCCCTGGTGGTCCAGAAGCTGTACAGCCAATTATTAATATTCGTGGCGACCGTGATCAAACACAGGTAGAAGTATCGCAATATCGTCTCGTATCGGGTGTTACTGGTAACTTAGGCATGTTTGAAAACATTGGCTTAAATAACTGGTATTATGATGCATCAGCATCTTATAGTGCTTCGAAAGGAACCGACCATCGTGTTGGTATCAACGAAGAGCGTCTTATTTACTCTTTAGAAACATCAGTACTTAATGACGATGGGACAATTACCTGTGGAACAGGTTCAGATGGCTGTGTGCCAGTTAACTTATTTGCTGATAGTATCTTCCAAGAAGGTGGTGGTACATTATCACCAGAGGAAGCTGCATACTTATTTATCGATCGTGATATCGAAACAAAAGTAAATCAGTTTGTCTTTAATGCATTTATGGGTGGAGACTTCTTCAATTTACCTTGGAATAATGAGACCGTAGCCGGCATCGTTGGTGTTGAATTCCGTCGTGACGAAATTGAATCAAATCCAAATGCAGCAACTGCTGAAGGCTTGCTTTGGGGTTACTTTGCTGACCAAGGCGCTGATGGCTCTCGAAATCTTAAAGAAATCTTCACAGAGTTTGAATTTCCATTACTTAAAGGTGTTAAAGGTGCAGAAGAACTTACATTCACCGCTTCAGGCCGTGTTTCTGAAGAATCTTTTTATGATGCAGAATCAACATACAGCATAAAAACAATCTACCGTCCTGTTGAATGGTTTACGCTTCGAGCAACAAAAGGGACTTCTTATAGAGCTCCAAACCTTCGTGAACGCTTTTTAAATGGTACATCGGGCTTTAATACAATTGCAGATCCTTGTGTTGTACCTGAAGATGCACGAAATATTGATCCATTAAACCCTGGTTCAGCAGCAACATATAATGCAGCCGAAGAAACTCGCGACACATCTGTCTTGAATGCGTGTCAAGCATCTGGTGTTGATCCTACATCATTAGGTTTAGGCCAAAATGGTACAGACTCTTACACTGCAACTTACAGTGCAGAAATAGAAACAGGTGGCACAACAGAACTTACGCCAGAAACATCCGTTGCAAAAACGTATGGTCTAATCTTTGAACAACCATTTTCTGAAGAGTTTGATTTAACATTCTCACTTACTCGTTTTGATATTGAAGTTACAAATAGCATAGCAGAGCCAAGTGCTGGTTATAGTATCGGTCAATGTTACTCTGCCGACGGAAACGAAGCATTCTGTAATAGAATTGGCCGAGATTCTAACGGTCAGATTGATATGGTTGATGCTAGCTTTATTAATATTGGCTTAATTTCTTCTAAAGGCTTTGATTACAATGTTTACTTTGAAACGGACACTGTAATAGCAGAAGAAAACTTAGGTATTACATTAGACTTACAAGCTACGCGCATGACTGAACAAGTATACGATGTACTCGGTACTATAGATGATAATATGGGCGAGCCTGACTCACCTGAGTGGCGTGGTTCTGCTCGTCTTCAACTTAAGTATTCTGATTTTAGATTTAACTGGGAAACTCGCTTCATTGGAAAAGGCCGCGAAGATGAAGATGACTTAGGTGAATTTGAAGAAGGTACTGCTGGTTGTCGTGGCTTAACCGATGCAAACGGAGATGCACTTAAGTGTCGTCCTGTAGGCTTTACCGATGACTATTTTGTTCACAATGTGGGCTTAACATGGTCTAACGATGCTTATAAAGTTAATTTTGGTGTTCGCAACGTATTTAATGAGGCTCCACCAAAAGTAGATCCAAGTGGTTCTTTCTCTAATACTAATATCCCATTAGGTGTTGGTTATGACACTTCAGGCCGAAGCCCTTATATTAGCTTCACAGCTTCATTCTAATACAAGTAACTACCTAATTACTTAGTTTAAATGGCCTACTTTTTAGGCCATTTTTTTGAGGGAATAAAATGAAATTAAAGAAAATAATATTATTAGGTTTATCTGTTCTAAGCTTGAATTCTTATGCTAATAAACAAGTTGAGGCAACAGAGCAAATTTCGAGTATTGATGCATTTTCTATGGCTTCAGCTATAAGAAGTGTTGTCACATCACCAAATGGTAAAAACCTTGCCATATTAAGAGCAACAACAAAAGATGGTGATTACATAATAGAAATTAGAGATCCTAATAACCTAGAAAAAGATCCGGTTAGATTAGGTGCAGATAAAATGCTCATCTCTTCTATCATATGGTTAAACGACGAAAAAATTGGCGTTATGTTTAGGCAGATATTGGAAGACGGAAACAGGAAATATTGGGTTAATAAGTTTGCAATTACAGATGCTGATGGCAAAGGTGATTGGTTATTACCTTTTAAAGACAAACGAAATGTTCAATTTCAAATAATAAATCGGCTCCCAGACAACAAAGATGAAGTCTTAGTCGAAGTAGATATTAATAATAATTACATCCCTGATGTAGTTCGCTTTAATATAAATACAGGTAGAAGCGTTACTATCATGCGTGGTAATGAAAAAATATCTGGATCATTTGTTTCTGATTACGATGGTGATATCAGAATTGCACAAGGTTGGAATAAATCCGACAATGCAATAGATCATTATGCGCGTGTTAAAGGTGATGATGATTGGAAAGTTATTAAACAGGTTAGTCCCAAAAAGCGTGAAAACTTTGAGATACTAGGCTTCACAAAAGACAACCCTGATGAAGTTTATATCAATGCTAATCTAGGAGAAAACACCACCGGTATTTATATCTACAATATTAAAACGGCTAAATATTCAACTCGGCAATTTGGCCTTGAATCTGTTGATACTGATGGGGTAATACTTGATTCTGACGGTACTATTAAGGGCTTTCGCTACACCACCAAACAACCTAAAAATTACTACATAGATCCCAATGCTCAAGCATTACAAGAGTCTATTGCCTCATTATTCAAAGGTAAATTTGTTCGAATCATGAGTCGTTCTGATGACGATAATGTTCTTGTTTTAAATGTGTCTGCTGATGATAATCCTGGTAGCTACTACATAGTGACAAATAAACAAAAATTAACCAAAATTGGTGATAGACTTCCTTTTATTGATAAAAGTAAGTTAGGAACTGTTAAATATATCTCTTATAAAGCAAGAGATGGGCGAAATATAAAAGCTTATGTGACAATTCCTGCAACTAAGGGCCCTCACCCTGCGGTTGTCTTACCACATGGTGGACCTTGGGTTCGTGACTCTATTATTTTTGATGATTGGGCTCAGCTGCTCGCTTATCATGGTTATGTAGTAATTCAACCAAATTATCGTGGTTCAACTGGCTATGGGCTTGAGCATTGGATAGCAGGCGATAATAATTGGGGTCTTAAGAAACAAGATGATCTTGACGATGCCGCACAGTATTTAGTCGAAAAAGGCTTAGCTACAAAAGATAAACTCGCGCTATTTGGTTGGAGTTATGGCGGATATGCCGCTTTTGCAGCTTCTATGCGTGAAAATAATATTTATCAATGCGTTGTTGCAGGTGCTGGGGTTAGTGATCTAAGTCGAATTAATGCAACTTTAAACGAAAACCGATTTTTAAGTATTTTACAACGCCCTACTATTTCTGGTGTATCTCCTGTAGAACAAGTTGATAAAGTAAATGTTCCTATATTGATTATTCACGGTGATATCGACAGTAGAGTACCAATTAAACATAGTCGTGATTTTGTTTCTGAGCTGGAAAAGTATAAAAAAGACTTTAAATATATAGAGCTAGAAGATGCTGACCATTTCTCGGATTCACTTTTCTATGCACATAAAAAAGAATTCTACACTGAGTTATTATCATGGTTTGATAATAAATGTAGTCTTAAATAACTAAAAACCCAAAAGTTAATTCTTTTAAAAATTAAAGGGGCTAATTTTGCCCCTTTACTATTAGAAGATGACTGAATATAACCTTTTTATGTTAATAATGTTAATAATGCTAATAATGTTAATAATGCTAATAATGTTAATGATGTTAATGATGTTAATGATGTTAATAATGTTAAAACAAATAAACCAAGTAGCTAATCGAAAGGCAACCATCTCAATAACAATTTGTTGTGATAAGTTTTATCTTTTTAATACTTCACACACCCATCACGCAATAAATCGTTAATTTAATAACAAGACGAACTATTTATGAAATTAGAAATATCAATCGATTTCTTGGCGCACAAAGGCTCACGCTTTATGCTGACTTGTAAAACTAAAAACGGAATCTACTGGTAAAACCTATGGCACCCAAGGTAACAAAATTGGCAATGCACAGCTGAAATGGGCGTTCTCCGAAGCCGCTGTATTGCTGCTGCGTCACAATCAAAACGCCAACAAATACCTTGAAAAACTACAAAAGCGAATGAGCAAAGCCAAAGCACTGTCTGCGCTTGCACATAAGCTTGGCGCTGCGTCTATTATATGCTTAAAAAAGAGACGGTATTCGATGAAGCAAAATTCTTAAAGAGTTAGTCACGGTACTGAGTGAGCTGAACATCTATCTGGATATAAGGCTGAGCATCAATCAATTGGGTGAGTTAATTACCAACAAGGTTTAACCTGATTATATGCCTACAGACCAAAGCCACTTGCCTTGATTAGACCCTCAGTACGCGTGCATTAATACAATAAACAAAGTCGCTTACACCTGACTTGATAACTGCGTTATGCACCTAACTAACTGGATCACAATGATGAAACTAGCCGCCTTGAATAGTGCCATGATGAGGTTAACCGATAAATGTCTAGTGCCCCAGCTACCCCAAAAGGATATGGGAAAAACCTGGCTGCGATGAGATCGCAATAAGAAATTACTGCGTAACGCACCCTAGATGTGTTTGCCGTAAGCAACTTGCTTATTAGCCGCATCGACAGACGAAGTAAACGAATTTGTTTATTGATTTAGAATTGACCGTCAATTGATAAAACGGTCAAAAAGAACACTAATGCCTATTGACAGAGTTAAGGCTCATATGTGTTAGGCATAAAATAGTTACACATGTTAATCAATCCAATGTGGTAAATTTCTCACGGTCTTCCCAAAAAGAACTAGAACCTAAATCCAGTACTTTGAAACCTAAATTAATAGGTAAAGCATCAGGGTTTGAGTTTTTAGAACTTATAGGTTTAGGAGTTTGAAAACTACTTTCATATACCATTACATTCCCAGTATGAGGATCTCCATGTAAAATTTCATTTTTATAAATCGCATCGAGTGCGTTTGAGTAGCGCCAATAAAGATCAAACCTTTGAAGTATAGTTATTGGTTCTTTAAAAAGGTATTCTTTAAGATTTACTCCATTTACAAATTCCATAGTGATATAGAACAAACCTGATTTGACTCCAGATGAAAATATTTTTGCAAAATATGGGTGATCTACTGATGCGAGCTTTTTGGCCTCATTTTGGGCTTTCTTGAAATCACTACGCCCTCTGTTGTTCCAGAATTTAACGGCTATCTTTCGATCTAAGTTGATATCCTTAGCTTCAAACACAATACCGTTAGCTCCGATTCCAATACATTTGCAAAACTCTATTTCTTCAAAAGGGATAATCGTTCCTTCGAAGTAAAGTAGACTTTCAGATATAGAAAATTTATTTTTAAGATTTATTTTATTCATTATATTTATTAGTTTATGCCGAACCTTTTATACCTAACGCCCTCTTAACTAGCAGACAACGCCACCACAAAACTCGAATTAGCACGCCATAATCACCAAAGCTAACTGCTGGTAATTAAAGCCGCCGAGCGTTGACTGTCCGGTTGAAGCGTTTGTTAAGCTGCTAGGATGCGATATTCTGTTTTAGACATTTTTGCTCTTACTAACTCCACATTACCACCAATTTTGTCATTCAATTGATTGACGAGTTCATTGAGTTCTTCAAATGCTTGCTCAGGCATCTTAACTCCCGCTATGACCTTAGAAATTCGCTTCTGGTCAAAAGCATGAATCCCTGCACTTTTTTCATCGATAAAACTCGATACTCCGCTTCGTAACTCCAGTCCGGTGACTTCATAAGAAACACATCTTTGACGGCGTTAAAACCCCTCTCTCCAGCAGTAATTATCGGCATGTCTTTGGTATACTCAACATCCCAACCAAAAAGTAGCTCTTCAACATTATTCATGTAGATATTTTGAGGGCTATCATCAACGGTGAATTCAACGACAAAACCTTCATGATTCTCAGCATAATGTGACCACATTAATATATTATCTGGCTTTTTAGTCAAACAGCATATTCCAACTTCTCCAATTACTCCGTCACGAAATTCACCGCTCTTCAATGAACGTTTTATACCATGCTCCATTTGCTTTCTTTTACTTAATCTTTGAGCAGGAGAGAGTTTTAATCGTCTTCCCGCCTCTTTAAATAAATCGGGACGAGATTTTAAGTACGCTATGGACTTTTCGATATCGTATACAGTTTTACAATCAAATGGATCGTTAAACTCCGAATGATGACTAAACTTCATAGTCCCGTCAGTCAAAATGCATTTGGATCCGCTCGAAAACGGCAGGTATTTATAAACTTTCAATTAAGTTAAACCTCATACTTAAAAAGCAGCTTAACTTTAAGCTAAGGGGCGCCGATACGTGAGGCATAATGGCGAAGCCGCCCCGCGTATAGGCGTCCCAGCGACCGAAGGGAGAGGCTTAAGCGCTTTGTTAGTTTTCACTGTACACTTGCTGATCGACACAAGAAACACTGACTTCATTGCTAGGCAAGTTTGCAAATAAAAAGGCAACAGACTCATTTGGCTTAAGTACCCCAACAAATGAAGTACAAACACCGTTTTTGCACTCTGCTGCTAACGTAGTAGTTTTTATTCTCGGAATTGCAGATGTACAAGTATTTTTTTGATCACATGCTACTTCAACATTTGTAAGTGATGTTTCTTCGTAATTTGAAAATAGCAAAGCTGATTTTAATGCTTTAGGGAAATGCAGCGAGAAATCTAAACACAAACCTTGACCGCCATTATATGCAACTACTTTTCTATACTCTTTTAGATATGATTCTGATATCTGTAAATTAGCTTCGTTAGGCTTGTATTGAGAGTTGTAAAAAGAGAAAGCTATAGCTGCTATCACACCAATACTTGTTAAAATATTAGTAATCCATTGTGTATTATTTCTCAAATTTTCATTCATATGCGAAATTCTTCCGTGAAAACTAACAATTTTATAGTGCGCTCGTCGCGTATATTTCTGCCAACGCACGCTAATATATTCATTAATTACTTTTTAACAAATAACTTAACTCATTGCTAGCTATAATTATTTCTTGCTACTAAATATAATTACAAAGAAGAAAATGCGCTCATCGCTCATTTTCTTGAATATGAGAGAAAAACAACCACACTGTATGTTTATACAGCCACCGACATTGGTAATGACATGAAAACGCGCCTCCCATTTTTAAATTACATCGCTGATTATATGTTGGTACGTCAGTATTCATTATGTACCGTGGACACCTACCTGAGGTGGATTGCATCTTATATTCATTTTCATGATAAGCGCCATGACGCCAGAAGAAGTTAAGCAACTTATGACTCATTAAAATGCGCTATAACTTGGGGGTAATGCAATTAAAGCATGTTCATAAAAGGGGCTTACGTATGTTAGCCCCTTTTATGTGTATTTTATTTATAGTGTGTTATTCAGTAACAACAAACCATAGCCAGCGAGTTGTTCGCCATTGAGGTCGTGTTGCCAGCTAGGCGTTAACCCCTGACGTTTTATACCGCTGATGCTTTGCGGGTTAACGGTTAAGTTAAGCACAAACACTGATTTACTACCGTTTAACTCGCGGGTTATTTCAACTAGGCCGTTGTCGTGTTGCGTTAATTCATAACTGCCTTTAATACCCAGCTCTGGGCGCTGTTTTTTCTGCGAAATTAAGTGCTGGTACAAGCGCCATAATGAGTTTGGCTGCATTTGCTGTACTTTAACATTGCGATCACCTGCGCTAAGCTGCTCGGCTAAAAATTCAGGCCACCAGCTTGTAAAGTCTTTACCAAATAATTCACTTTGTTCAACCCAGCTCGTTTTAGCTTTGGTAAAACCGGCTTGATTGCTGTTGTCCCATTGCATAGGCGCACGTTTATACACATCGTGAACTGTGCCACCTTGTGTTAAGCCTATCTCTTCACCGTAATAAATATACGGCGTGCCAGGAGAGCTAAATAACATGGCGGCGGCAAGTTTTGCTTTATCGTCGTGCTCTGCAAGTTGATAAGCGATACGTTCTTGGTCGTGATTAGTTAAAAACGGTGCAAAAAAATCAAGCGGTGCATTTGAATCAATACGCTGTTGTAAATTTTGTTTGAGCACATTGGCATCAACTGTATTCACTTGTTGATTAGATTGCATAGTGCCAAATTGCGCTTCACCACTTACATCGGGTTTTAATAAGCCCAATATTTTATAGCCCACTTCAAAATCAAAGCCTTGATCGAGGCCTTTACCTTCGCCAAAGTATTTTGCTGCAACGGGAATGTCTGCCCAAGCTTCACCTACTAAATACGCCTCTGGATCAACACTTTTTACGTATTGGTTAAAGTGCTGCCAATATTCAATAGTTTCGTCGGTATCGGCTTGCGCATCTGCGCCACCTTCCATTGCAAAACGTACTGCGTCTAATCTAAACCCTGCAACGCCTTTATCAAGCCAAAACTTAGCCATTTTTTCCATTTCGGCAACAATATCAGGGTGGCGTAAGTTCAAGTCAGGTTGGCTGGCTCCAAACGCACCATAGTAATACTGCTGACGTGTTTCATTCCAATGCCATACTGCGTCGGGTTGGTCGTTATTACTCCAAGCATGCCCCCAACCACTTCCTGCATTTGGCATATCGTCGCGCCAAATAAAGTAATCTGCATAAGGAGCTTGTTGTTTTGCTGAACGCTGAAACCATTCATGGTTACTTGATATATGGTTTATAACTAAATCAAGTATGACTTTCATGCCTTTGTCGTCAGCAGCTTTTATAAAGGCTTCAAACTCGGCCATGCTGCCGTAGTCGTTTTCTACTTGGTAAAATTCAGTAAAATCATAGCCATGATACGACGGTGCTTCAAACATGGGGGTTAACCACAGTGCATTTACGCCGAGCTCTTGTAAATACGGGAGCTTTTGGGTCATACCGTTAAAGTCGCCATGACCATCAGCATCGCTATCGTAAAAACTGCGGGGCCAAATTTGGTAAAATACCGCATTTTGCCACCAAGGCGTTGCGTGTTGTTCAGTATTTAGTAGCGATGTTTCGGTGTTATTCGTGTTGTTATTTAATGATGGTGCGCTTTGGCAGCCTGTTAGCATGATTGCTAATGCTAATGCGCTCAAGGTAAATGTTTTCATTTCAGCCTCGTTATTATTGTAACAAATAACATAGCCGTATTTTACTACGGCTATGTTAATTAGTTTGCGGTTATTTTAGTGCTTTAGTTACCACCGGGTAATGATCCCATACTTGTTTGTCGCTTAATGAGCGCACTAGCTTTACGTATTCCGCATGTGTCCACGCCAGTGGTGTGGCCGAGTTTGTACCCTCGCCTAACGTGTAAACCGCTTTATTAACGCCTACGCCATCCCATACTTGTTCTGGTAGCATCATACCTTCGTTAGCAAATTGCTCTAGCCCTTTTACATAGCTATTTTTAATAGCCTGCTGTTTAGTTGCATCTAACGTATTATTGGCATTCGCGGCGGCAATTTCGTAATGACCTCGTTCACCGGTAAAAAATGGCCAAACTCGCCCACGTTGCCCTGGGCTATTTTTTCCACCTTGCGCATAATTAGCGCCAGTTACTTCGTCTTCACCGTAGCCGTCGTTACCATAACGGCGGTAGCCTGCAAATGTGCCGCTACCATCTGTAAACTCAAAGCTGTATTTAACTTGTAAGTTATCTGTTAGGGTTTCGTCATCATACTCTGGCAGTGTTTTTACTATGCTAGGCGCTAGCGCATCACGTACGCCATAGCGAACCAACTCTAAAAAGCCACCATCAAGTATTTGCTTTTTATTAAACCCTTCACGGCCATTATTAGCGTTAATTTTAGTATTTGAATTGGCGTCTTTGTCTTGACCAATACGTATAAAATACTCGCCGTCTGAAGCGTTTGATTCTAAATTACCTGCGGTGGTAAACATCATACTTTCTATATCGGCGTTGTAACTTTTTGCTGTTGCAAGGTAGCGTTTAGCATTCACCTCATCTCCTGCCATTTTTGCAATATCAGCGGCGGTAATTAAACCGGCAATAACAGCAGCGGTGGTTGATGGCGAATACCCTTCTTGCTCTTCCCAACGCTCTTGTTGAGTCGCAGGTGGGGTTATTTGCATGTCGTTCCATAGGATTTTAGCGCGCCCACCGTCTACCAAAAAGTCAGCGGCCGGTTTTAACATGCGGGTATACCAATCAGTTAGCTCAGCATCACTTAACACATCTGCCTGATGAAGCTTCCACGCTAGCATAATAGGCATAGCGGTTTGGTCTAGCTGTACGCCTACCCATTCAAGTTCGCCATCTACGTGCGTTTTTTGTAAAAACCAACCTGTGTCGCCGTTGTTGCCCGGGGTTTTGCTGTTTACTTGTACTTTTTCCAGGTATTCAAATGCGGTTTTAGCTGTTGCGGTATCGCCTAGTGCCATAAATGCCATGGCAACTTGATAAAAGTCGCGCACCCATACCGCTTTGTAACCGGTAGAGCCGGTTTTCGCCGATACGGTTTCACCCCATGGGTTAGATAAAGAGGCAATAAGTGCCCCAGCATGAGTTTTGTCTTCTTGCGCTTTTAACACCATAGCACTGGTGTAAAGTAACTTGCCGTTATCAGCGGTTTGTTCGCTCATGTTGTTTAGCGGTGCAAGGCTTTGCAGGTAGTCTTGCCAACCAAGCGCTTCGCCTTTACCGTTGTAATTATCAAGCACAGCTTGGTAACCTTTGGCAAGCGTAGCTTGCCCTTGTTTAAAGCTTGATTGCTGGTTGTTACCAAAGCTTAAGGTTAAATCGAACTGGCTGTTTTCACCAATTTCACCCAGCTCTGCAAGTAGGCTAACATTACCCGATTGTTCACCGGTAGTTTTATAAACTCGGGTAAGCTGCTGAGTTGTTTTAAGCTGGCTTAAACCATCGCTCACACCTGTAAAACCAACACTTGTTTGTTTAAATGGCTGTGCACCTTGCAATGACAAGTAATTATCGCCCTGCCACGCTACCAATCCTTGCTCGGTGGTTTTTGCAAAGTCATCTAAGCCGTTGTTGTTTATATACGGGTTAACTGTTACATATGCTTTTACACCGTCAAGCTGGGTATTAAAAATACTGCGTACAAATAAGCTTTGACCGTCTGGGTCGGTAAATATATGTTTTTCGAGGCTAAAGCGACCTTGCTTATCTTTGCTTACTACTTTGTATGCTAATGATAACGGGCGGCCTTTATCGTCTTTGTATAAGTAATCAATGGTAACGTCTAAATCGTCAGCTTCGGTGACTGTAAAATCTTTTCCGACTACAACAAATTGCATGTCTTTAATTTGCGCTTGATGAATAAGCCCGAACATGGTTTCGGTGATCATCCCTTTGGCAATCGAAAACCATACTTTTGACACTTTACCTGTAGGTGCTTCGTCACTGTAATGGCCATTTTGGTATTGCTCAAAAGACGTGCCTATCCCAGTTTTGCCTGCGTATGCCCAAAATGGGGCTTCGCCTGGTGCGCCTGGCGCACTCACTGATGTTTTTGCTACTGCACTGGTTTGCGTATTTTGCACGCCACAACCTACAAGGCCTGCGGCCAATATTGTCGCGGTAATTAGGTTATATTTTTTCATTTTAGCCCCTTAAATTAAGACTGTTTAACACGCAGTACGGCAACCGCTGCAAGTACAAAAGACACAGCACCTAGCATCAATGCGTAAATAGGTTGATTTTGGAAAAAGTGACGGAGTATCAGGCCAAGTACACTGGCGGCTAATAATTGTGGGATCACAATAAAAAAGTTAAATATTCCCATATACACACCCATTTTATGACTCGGTACTGAGGTACTTAACATGGCGTAAGGCAACGACAAAATAGACGCCCACGCAAAACCAATACCTATCATTGGCCAAATAAGTAAGCTCGGTTCTTGTATAAACATAAAGCTCGCCAAACCTAACGCACCTAAAATAAGGTTAAGTGCATGTGCTAGTTTTAAACCAACACGCTTAACGATGATCGGGATACATAAAGCCGCCAATGCAGCAAAACCGTTGTAAGCCGCAAATAAAATACCCACCCAGTCTGCACCATTGTTATACGCCGCTGAACTTGTGTCGCTGCTACCATAATGAAAACTGGTTACCGCTGAGGTGGTGTAAATCCACATGGCAAATAAGGCAAACCAGCTAAAAAACTGTACCCAAGCAAGTTGTTTCATCGCCTCTGGCATGGTGAATACATCGTTAACGACTTGGTAAAAGCCACCGCTGGTGTGGTTTTTTGCCTGTAGTGCGGCTGCAATAAATTGAATAACGCCAAAACTCACTAAGCCAGCTGCTAATAGGTACAGCTCTTTTTCTAGGTTTAATCCCGTGACTAAACCAAGTACGGCAAGCCCTAGCACGGTAAATACACTGCCGCCTTTACTAAAGTTAATTTGTGCACAAACCGTCTGTTCGACTTGAGCTTGCTCTTGTTGATTAAATGCGGCCAATTCTTCAGGTGAATATTCTTTGGTGGTTATAATTGTCCAGCCCACTGCGACCAGCAATACAACTGCACCAAAGTAAAATGAGTACTTTACTGAATCAGGAATTTGCCCTGCAGCGGCGGTGTTGGCAATATCAAACCAGTTTGTCATCATCCAAGGGAGTGCAGAAGCAACCACGGCGCCTACGCCTATAAAAAAGCTTTGCATTGCATAGCCCGTAGCACGCTGTTTGTTTGGTAGGTTATCGCCTACAAGGGCGCGAAATGGTTCCATGGTGACGTTAATCGATGCATCCATGATCCATAACATGCCCGCTGCAATCCAAAGTGTTGGTGAGTTTGGCATAATAAATAACGATAATGTGGTTAAAATAGCGCCGTATAAAAAAAACGGACGACGGCGACCTAATTTGCCCCACGTCTTATCACTCCAATAACCAATAATTGGCTGTACAATTAAACCGGTAAGTGGTGCTGCTACCCACAAAATAGGAATATCGTCGACATTCGCCCCAAGGGTTTGAAAAATCCGACTTACGTTACCGTTTTGCAGTGCAAAGCCAAATTGAATGCCTAAAAAGCCAAAGCACATGTTCCATATTTGCCAAAAGCTTAAGGTTGGTTTGTTATTATAATTCATGGTCAGCCTTATTTGTTAAAACTGCACTACTGAGTGCATCAAGGGTCAGCGTAAAGGTTGTATTTTGTTTCTCATCGCTCACCAAAATACCGTTATGCGACTCTAATAGATCGTAAAGCGTTGAGTTTGGTTTGAGCATTGTTGCTTGATTGGGCGTGAGCGTAATAGTGACTGTTTGCGCTTGCTGACTAAAGTTACTCAGCACCCATAATGATTGTTGGCCTAAGGTACGCACAAAACCAATCACGCTGTCACTCCCCGTGATCATCAGTTGCGCCATATCGCCGGCAACAATCGCTGGTAAATCGTTAAGTGCCATAATTGAAATGTAATATTGGCGTAATTGCGCTTGTTCAGTTGTTAACTGACCGCCATCAAATTTACCGTTGTTCATCCATGCTTGGTGAGCAGGAACACCAATATAGTCAAAAATACTGGTGCGAGTTGGGCTACCAAACCCCGCGTTTTCTGAGCCATCTTCACCGACATCTTGTCCAAAATAAAGCAAGCTTGGCGAGCGACTGATTAGGTGAGAGACCACCATTGCAGGCTTGCCCAATGCGGCATCGCCGGCAAAATCAGGACTTGCGATACGTTGTTCGTCATGGTTTTCTAAAAAGTGCAGCATATGTTGCTCTATGTCAGCCACTTTTTGCTGAGCATTAAAAATACTACTTGCGGCTTGCTTGCCTTGCATTATAGCTTTTAAGGTGTCGTAAAAGCCTACTTTGTCATACAAGTAATCCATTTTACCTTGGTGAATATAAGTTCGGTACATCAATGGGTTGTACACTTCGGCAAGTAAAAATGCATCGGGTTTATGCATTTTTATCGATGAATTTAAAAAGCTCCAAAATTCAACCGGCACCATTTCAGCCATATCATAGCGAAAGCCATCCACGCCTTTATCTAACCAATAAAGCGCAATATTTCTAAATTTATACCAGCTATTAGGCAACTCTTTATCTTGCCAAAAGGCGTAATGAGCGCGGTAGTCTTGGTTTTCTAGCGCCTTAGGTAAAGTTGGAAAATCTAGGCTACCATCGGGTTTAACACCGTAGTTTACTTTTACTGTTTCGTACCAGTCGTTTATATTAGGCTGTGGAGAGCGTGCACCGTTTCCTGTCCATTTAGCCGGTGTTTCATTAAATTTACCATCAGCTAAGGGATGAGAATTTCCGCCAAGCACTTGATAACTGTCGCTCGAAGGCACTTGAAATGACTCACCAGGTACATAATAAAAGTTATTATTAACATCATAGTCTTTGCTGGTATCGTCTTGTTCACCAAAGTCTTTAACGCCATAAGGCTTAGCCGTTGAGTGGTAATCACGTGCAACGTGATTGGGCACAATGTCTATTATCACTTTCATATCATGATCGTGGGTACGTTCAATAAGCGCGCTAAACTCTTCGAGCCTGTTCGTTACATTTACCGCCAAATCAGGATTTACATCGTAATAATCTTTAATTGCATAGGGCGAGCCTGCACGCCCTTTAACCACATCTGGATCATCCTGACTAATACCATATTCGGTGTAATCACCCACTAAGGCATGATGTAAAACGCCGGTATACCACACATGCGTAGTACCCAACTCTTTAATACCTTTGAGCGCAGCATCGTTAAAATCAGCAAACTTACCCACGCCATTTTGCTCTTTAGTACCCCACGGAATATTAGCTGTTTGCGTATTACCAAATAAACGAGTAAACACTTGATAAACAACTGGCTTTACAGGCTCTGTCTTATTTACCACCGTTTTTGCTTGCGTGCTTTCATTATCATCACTGCAGCCTTGCACAACTAATGTGCTTGATAGCAGCAAAGGTATGTAAAATCTTTTTTTCATTGTGTGTGTCATTTTTATTTCAGTGTTGTCATTGGTTTATACTAAAGCTAACTGTAGTTTGGTTACAGTTGCTGCATACGTATTCACAGCTATATTCAGACCCTGTTAACCCAAGAATTAAACTGCTAAGCATGTTACTAGCCAAGGCACTTATTTTGGTTTTAAACTACTTAAAAATACGGTGTGACTTGGCAGTTGCTCTACCGTTGAATTTATTAGTGTTTTTAAAGTTAAGAATAAATCTGTTAGCTGTTCACTGCTTAACGAATCAACAATACTGTTATAGTCATCAGGTATTAGGCCTTGACCTATCATGACTTGTTGCCACGCCACTTCGGCAAATAACTCATCGTTTTCGCGCACTACTTTGCCCGTTTGTTTAAATAAATCCATTTTATGCGTTAACGATTGCGGAATTTCCATTTGCTTACATTGACGCCAAAATGGAGTATCTTCCCGCTCAGTTAGCTTATAGTGCAAAATAATGAAGTCACGAATATGCTCGATTTCGGTGATGCTTTGCTTATTAAATTCTGTTACTAACGCATCACTAACCCCATGGTGAGGAAATAACTTAATTAAACGCGTCACAGCACTTTGTATTAGGTGAATACTGGTTGATTCAAGTGGCTCTAAAAACCCACTCGATAAGCCAATGGCAACGACGTTTTTATGCCACTGTTTTAAACGACGACCCGTTTTAAACTTAATTAATCGGGGTTCAGTAATAGGCTCTGCAGGAAGATTATTGAGTAATAATTGTTTTGCATCGTCATCAGATATATAGCGGCTACAATATACTAAGCCATTCCCCATTCTGTGCTGTAATGGAATTTGCCACTGCCAACCGGCACTGTGCGCAATTGAACGTGTATAAGGTTTTAATTCATCATTTGATGCTGTTTGTACTGCAATGGCGCTATCGCAGGGTAAGTAGTGCGACCAATCTACAAACCCAGTATTGAGTGTTTGCTCAATCAATAAGGCACGCAAGCCCGTACAATCTAAAAATAAATCGCCACTGATACTGCTGCCATCATCAAGGGTTAGGCTCTGAATATTGCCACTGGTTGGGCACTGCATGACCTCATTAATTTTAGCATCTAGATGTTTTACCCCCCGCTCTGTGGCTAAGTGCTTTAAAAACTCAGCATACAAACTGGCGTCAAAATGATACGCGTAGCTTAATCCTGGCAACGACGTGTTAGAAATGGTATTCAGTGGAGCAAATTTGTTGTTTTTCGCAGCCTGATAATTTAATGAAAAATCCCAAAAATCATCTTTGTTGCCTTGCGTTTGGCCTTTAAGCCAAAAATTATAAAAGTCACAAAAAGGGAAGTTTTTACCCAAAGTGCCAAACGCATGCATATAACTGTGTGCTGAGCTTTTCCAGTTTTCAAACTCAATACCAAGCTTAATCGTCGCGTTAGTGGCATTTATAAAGTGTTGTTCATTGATACCCAATGCATTATTTAGCTGCATTATAGGGGGTATAGTGGCTTCCCCTACGCCCACTGTGCCAATGTGAGTTGATTCTATTAGGGTAATATTAATTACTTTACCTAATACTTTATTTAACAGTGCAGCGGCTATCCATCCAGCTGTACCACCGCCTGCAATGACGACGTGTTTTATTGGCTTCATATTATTGCTCACTTTTTTAAATCAGAATTTAAAAAGTTTGATAAAACTTAGGTAAGGTAGTTATAAAAAAGCCCTTGTAAAACTAATTACAAGGGCTAATAACTTAACTAAATTTCAGTTAAAGCTTGTAGCTAAATCCAAGAATAAAGTTACGCCCATAATCTTGGTAATCACGCACTTGTAAAGCATTATCACCACTTAGTGTTGTAAATGGTTCTTCAGTGATATTTTGTACTTGGAATGTCACATTTAAGCCATCTAAGCTCTCAACACCTGCTTCGCCAAAATCGTAACCAACTTGTACGTCCCAAATTGTTTCACCTAAGATATTCACTTGCTGAGTTTCATAACCTGCGTTGTAAATATCACCTTTAAAGTCGCTACGCTTACGCATACTAGTACGTGCTTGGAAGCCATAGTTTTCATAATAAAAAGTTATGCTTTCAATTTTATCCGACAAACCAGGTAATTCGTATTCATTACCGTTTTGATCTTCAATATCTTGTTCAATTCCTGTATGGCTGGCAATTAAACCAAAACCTTCTAATGAATCACTAAAAATATTAAACGGTAGAGCAAGAGACAATTCATAGCCCCAAAGATCTCCACCACCGCCATTCACTTTACCTGATCCAGTACCGGTACTATTCTCTGGTATCTCACCCGTTGAAGGGTTAGCAACTCCTGACATATCAACTTCGTATACACCATCAAATATCCATTGGCTTAAGTCTTTATAAAATACAGCCGCTGAGAAGTATCCTTCTGCACTAAAGTAGTTTTCATAAGTAAAATCAAAACCCGTTGCTTCTTTTGGTTCAAGTGTAGGATTACCACCAGATACTGACCAATAGTTGCCATTCTCATCAGGACGCTCAGAATTGTAGCTCGCATTAACAGAAGCATTCATTTCATCTAGGCGGGCTCGTGAGATAGTTTTAGCGGCACCAAAACGCACAGTTTGATTTTCATCTAGCGCTAAAGATAAATTAAGACTAGGTAAAACATGACTATAATCGTGTGACACATTGTTAGGAACGGCGTCAACTAGACCAGTCACGTCATTCGGCACAGCCGCAAAACCTTGCGAAGATTGCTCAGTTCTAACATAGCGAACACCAAAGTTACCTGTTAATGGTAGTTCACCTACTTCAGCATTAATATCAGCTTGAACAAAAAAAGCCGTAACTTTTTCTTGAACTGTGTACGACTGCGTAGTGTGTTTTATATCCGTTAAACTTTCTTGAATTGAGTCATAATATCCATCGTCAACTAGTGCACGGGTATCATAGGCAATCATATCCCCCATACCGATAAAGCCTAAGCTAGCTGTTCCGAGGCGATATTGATCTGGAACGACAAGCGTACCAGGATTATCTAATGAGAAATCGCTTAATGTTAAGTAATACCCTTCAGACTTTTTACTCTTCTCGCGGTCGCGATATGACATACCAAAACTTACTTTGCTTAAGTAATCGTTTTCTAATAGCTTGCTTGCTGCTAGTTTTAAAGTATGTAGTTCATCATTAACTTCAGGTGCATTAATAAAGCCATCTTGTGCGGTGTTTTGATAAGCCGTATCATTTAAGCCGTACTTATTATTTAGCGCTGAGCTGGTTCCCCATGACAAAGGACCACCTAACTGAATTAAAGCATAATCACTATAATCTAACTCGTGGCTAAATTTGGCGCCGGTATTGCCGCCATCAAGTGAGTAACCAATGTTGTCAGCAATACCGTTTGCATCGCCACGGCCTGTGCCAGAATAACTTTGTAAGCTCCAGTCCTTACGCTCAACTTCAGATAAGCTCGCATCAAACTCTACCGACCATGAATCGTCAATGTCATATTTAGTATTAAATCCAAATTGCGTTAATTCAGCATCACGTTCTTCAACATCATTGCGAACTACAACGCGTTGACCTTGCGTTGTTGCACTGGTGATAAAGCCAGACTGTTCATCTACAGTAACACTATTCGGGTCGATGCTACCTTGACCCCAGGCGAAAGGTACTTCAATACCACGTAAGATTTTTTCATCGTTAAAATCTACATATAACGCATCAAACGTCATGTTTAGACGATCATTTGGTGCAGCTTCCACTACTAGCATCGCTGAATCACGTTCAAGTGTTGATGAACGTACGAATGGTTTAGCGCCGCCTAAGATTGAATAATTCTGTCCATCAACGTCGAATTCAGGGTATCCCCAAGAATTCCAGCGTTTTTCTTGATTTGGTGAGCTCATTGTGTTGTAAGCAAATGCAACACCTATAGTGTCATCTGCAAACTGATCAATGTATGAAACCGTGCCACGAAAGCCTTTATCATCACCATCAGGGTTTAGCTTATCAAAACCTGACTGCTCTAACTGACCATTAAACATGATCACGCGCTCGCCTTTACTTAAAGGCTTTACCGTTTGCATGTCGATTACACCGGCAATACCTTCTGCTTCAATGCTAGCACTTGGTGTTTTATAAACGGTTACGCCGCTCATTATTTCTGATGGGTAAAGGTCAAACTCAACACCACGGTTGTCACCAATCGATACTTGCTCACGACCATTAAATGTGGTTGCGCTTTCGTTTTCGCTAAAACCACGAACACTTACACGACTAGCACGGCCATCAAGACGCTGGGCTGTTAAACCAGGTAAGCGTGCAATTGACTCAGCAATAGATGTATCTGGAAGTTTACCAATGTCTTCTGCAGAAATTGACTCAACCACCTGTGTTGAAAAACGCTTAGTATTAATTGATTCAACAACACTACCGCGAAAACCTTTTACTTCAATGATTTCTACATCATCATTTTTTATTGTTTCTTCTTGTGCCGCAGTAGTGGCAAAGCTTGATAGTCCGGCAGCAGTTAATGCTAGCGTTAGTATACTTGGTTTGAACATAGCCATAATGTTTTCCCGTTACCCATAATGTGATACCCGCTTACTTGCTTAAGTGATAGTTAAGCCTGCGAGCTTATTTTGTTGTCAGGATGAATACTAACGCTCGTATTATTTTATTAACAACTTTATGCATACGTATTCAAAGTTACACCACACGCATTAAGTTAACATTAAATTTACACACTATTTTATAAGTGACTGTTTTATTATGAGTTATTTTAGTGCAATTAGCATTTATAGCTTTAATGATAGTCATTATTTATTTTTTGATAAAATAAGTGTGTCATTAAACATAAATAAAGTGACACGACGCTATTTTATTTTCTAATTTATTATTATGGAGAACATTTATTTATGTACAATTGGTAAGACCAATATTAATAATCACCAATTTAGTGCACCCCCTTATTTTTAAGCACCTAAATAACGCAAACAATAAATTAACAATTTAACAAACCAAATTGGTAAAGAGATATTCAATAAACCGGCGTTAAAATCGATGAAATAAGCGATTGATTTAACCTCTTTTAATGGCCTTAAAACGGTGCATACGTATGCAGACTTTTTACAGTATGACGGGCTTCAAGTATGCTTTTTCAAATAAACGAGGATTAACACCTCTAAAAAAGAACAACACAAAGACAGTGTGAAAACGGAGAAAGGCATGGCCCAAAAGCAATGGTATAAAGGTGCGGTTATTTATCAGGTTTATCCGCGTAGCTTTCAAGATAGCAACAACGATGGCATTGGTGACTTAAAAGGGATAATTAATCGCATTGATTACATTAAAAGCTTAGGGGTGGATGCTATCTGGATCTCACCTTTCTTTAAATCACCTATGAAAGATTTTGGTTATGATATTAGCGACTATCGCGATATCGACCCCCTTTTTGGTAACTTAGATGATTTTGATGAGCTCATTGCGCAAGCACATCAACGCGATATTAAAATTATTATAGACCAAGTGCTTAGTCACACCTCAGATCAACACCAATGGTTTATTGATAGCCGTGAAGATTTAACCAACGATAAAGCTGATTGGTATGTATGGGCCGATGCTAAAGAAGACGGAACAGCACCAAACAACTGGTTGTCTATTTTTGGTGGCGGTGCATGGCAATGGGAGCCGCGTCGTGGACAATACTACTTACATAACTTTTTCACGGAACAGCCTGATCTTAACTTTCATAACCCTGATGTTCGCCAAGCTGTATTAGATAATGTTGAGTTTTGGCTTAAAAAAGGCGTTGATGGTTTTAGGTTAGATGCAATTAACTTTTGCTACCATGACGCACAGCTTCGTGATAATCCTGCAAAACCAAAAGAAAAGCGTCAGGGCCGTGGTTTTAGTGAAGACAATCCGTATGCTTTTCAGTATCACTACTACAACAACACACAGCCAGAAAACATTGAGTTTATGCGTGACATTCGCACCTTACTCAATAAATACCCAGGAACCGTGTCACTAGGTGAAATTTCATCTGAAGATTCATTAGCCACCATGGCAGAATACACCCAAGGCGGCGATAAATTGCACATGGGTTACAGCTTTGAGCTACTAACTGATGACTACTCGAGTGAATATATAAGAAACACCGTTGCTACACTTGAACAACGTATGACTGAAGGCTGGCCTTGCTGGGCATTTAGTAACCATGACGTAGAGCGCGTTGCAAGTCGTTGGAGCGAAACGGGTGAAGTAAACCCTGCGCAATGTAAGATGTTAACCGCCCTATTGGCCTCGTTACGTGGTAGCGTGTGTATGTACCAAGGTGAAGAGCTCGGGCTCGGTGAAGCAAGCGTTGCGTTTGAAGATTTACAAGACCCATACGGCATTACGTTTTGGCCAAACTTTAAAGGCCGTGATGGTTGTCGTACCCCAATGCCTTGGGAAAACCTTGATAGCTCACATGCAAATGCTCACAATGCGGGCTTTAGTGAAGTAAAACCGTGGTTACCTGTTGATCAACAACATAGGCTGCAAGCAGTTGCTGAACAAGAGAATGATTCAAACTCAATATTAAATGCGTACCGTGAATTTATGGCATGGCGTAAAAACCAGCCGGTATTACTTGAAGGTGATATTGAGTTTTTACAAACCGAAGAGCCAATCTTAGCGTTTTACCGTACTCTAAACGATGAAAAAATGTTGTGTGTATTCAATTTGAGTGCTTCACAAGCAAAACTTACTATTAATGCAAGTGTTGAAAATGAACATAACGACCTTTCTCATCACAACGCAAAGCTTGATAATGAAACACTGACAGTTGAGCCATTTGGTTGTTATTACGCCCACTGCAGTTAATATTTACATTATTATAAAAAACCCGAGCACTGCTCGGGTTTTTTTAGCATTTTTTAATGGCTAATTGTTTTACTATTTAAGTAATCAGTAAATGCAAACAGTACACCCGACACAACAAAGGTAACGTGTATCAGCACTTTCCAGAGTAATTCATCATTTGAATGAGATGCAGAGCTTATAAACACCTTTAGTAGCTCAACGGCTGAAATGGCGACTATTGCACTAATCAGTTTCATTTTTAAACCAGAAAACCCTACTTTTCCCATCCATACGGGACGGTCTTCATGATTTTCGATATTAAGCTTAGAGACAAAGTTTTCGTAGCCACTAAATATAATAATTAATAAAAGTCCAGCTAACAAAGCGGTATCAACCAAAGTTAATATACCCACCAACAACTCTTGATTACTGGCAGTAAACGTTGCGATCCCCATCAAATACAGCTGTTTAAAAAATTTTATTAGTAATAAAACCACAGCAAATAGTAAACCGACAAAAAATGGGGCTAATAACCAGCGTCCTTTAAATATAAACGACTCAAGAGCATGCTCTACTTTATGAACAGGTTGTATTTTTTTATTTATATTATTTGTATGTGGCTCTGACATAAGAACACCTAAAAATTAAAACGCGACATTAGCCTAAATTTAGCTGTAACACAATTAGTTAAGGTTAAACACTTTTACGCGATACGCTCATCTTGACGATAAAAATATTTCGTTTCCCTTTATTTTATATTCGATTAAAAATCAATATACCAACAGAGATGTTCTGGCTTGGTTACACTTGTTTTATGTAGGCATTGTATGAATGCATAACTCGATTGTTACTCCATTTTTAGGAATAAGAAAATGAATAAAGCATTACTCGCGTTAATCGTTGCACCATTTTTCGTTTTATCTGCTGCTAATGCAGTGGCAAACGATGCTACAGACGCTTCAGCTGAGACGATTCAAGAATTCACAGAAATGTGTGTTAGTTGGGCTAAAGAAGACGACGTAAGCAATGAAGAGCTTTATAACTATGTTTTAAAGTGTGTGAATGATGAACTAACATCTGAAGGCTATAACAAAGTCACTGCTGTTAAAATTTAATGAATAATTGAGTGAATTGAACCTAAATTGGTTACATTTTTTAATCCTGTAAAGTAAAAAATCAGATTAGAAATGCCATTGCGATAGGTTTGATTTGACAAAAAAAACCGGAACTGTCACAGGCTGTGCGTTCCGGTTTTTTATTACTTAAAGCGGTGAATAATTAATTATTCATCGTCTTTTTTTACTTTTGCTTTCGCTTTACTTTTAGCAGGCGCTTTTTTAGCGGCGGCTTTCTTTTTAGGCGCGGCTTTTTTCTTTGCCTCTTCTACCCATTTACCACCTTCGTAGTGTGCCGTCCAACCAGTTGCTTTGCCATCAACCTCAGTCATTACATACTGTGATTTATTCTTACGACTGTAACGCACAATAGCAAGATTACCATCAGGATCTTTAGCTGGTGCATCAGCTAAGTAGTAAAACTTAGGCGAAATACGATCTCTAAAACGCTGTAACTCTTCTACTTTGGGGGCGCGTGTTTCTCGTGATTTAGGGAACGTATTTGCTGCTAAGAAAATACCTGCAGCACCATCACGTAATACAAAATAGGCTTCAGACTTTTCACATTCTAATTCAGGAATATGAACGGGATCTTCTTTTGGTGGCGCGGCTTCGCCATTTTTTAATAACTTACGGGTATTTTTACACTCGTCATTGTTACAGCCAAAATACTTACCAAATCGACCTGATTTTAATTCCATATCAGCGCCACATTTATCACATTCAATAATAGGGCCGTCGTAACCTTTAATTTTAAACGTACCCTCTTCAACCACATGCCCATGACACGCTGGGTTATTACCACACACGTGTAGTTTACGGGTTTCATCGATAAGGTATGAATCCATCGCTGTTTCACAAATTGGACAGCGCTTCATTTGCATTAATGTTTCTGTTTCAACGTCTTCAACATCAGCTGCAACCGCTTCATCACCCGACACTAAGTTCATAGTGGTAGTACAGCGCTCTTTAGGTGGCAGGTTATAACCAGTACATCCTAAGAATACGCCCGTTGAAGCAGTACGAATACCCATTTTTCTGCCACAGGTTGGACAATCAATGTCGGTTTCCACCATTTGATTAAGACGCATGCCGCCTTCATCAGGTTCGCCTTTGGCAATATTCAATTGCGTTGAAAAATCAGCGTAAAATTTATCGAGAACTTGCGTCCAAACACGCTCGCCTTCGGCGATATCATCTAAACGGCCTTCCATTTTGGCGGTAAAATCGAAGTTCATTAAATCGGTAAAGTTTTCAACAAGGCGATCGGTGACAATCTCTCCCATTTTCTCCGCGAAAAAGCGACGATTTTCTACTCGTACATAACCACGATCTTGTATCGTTGATATAATAGAGGCATACGTAGATGGACGACCAATACCCCGTTTTTCAAGCTCTTTAACTAAACTCGCTTCACTAAAACGAGCCGGTGGCTTGGTAAAGTGCTGTTTAGGGTCAAGCTCAACTAACGTGAGCACCTCGCCTTGCTTAACAGCAGGCAGCGATTGATCCTCTTCATTCTTTTTACGCACTGCCGGTTGCACTTTAGTCCAACCATCAAAACGTAAAACACGGCCTTTTGCTTTCAATGTAAAATCGTTGGCAGCGACCGTTAAGGTGGTTAAATCGTACTCAGCTGGCACCATTTGACAGGCCACAAACTGACGCCAAATAAGCTCATAAAGCTTTTTCGCATCAGCATCAACGCCTTCAACATGCCCTGAAAGCACCGATACACTAGAAGGACGAATCGCCTCGTGCGCCTCTTGTGCATTACCTTTAGAGCTATAGCTAATCGGATCAGCAGGTAAGTACTTGGCACCAAACTCATTGGTTACGTATTCGCGACACATTTCAACCGCATCTTTCGATAAGTTAGTTGAATCGGTACGCATATAAGTAATATAACCCCCCTCGTATAAACGCTGGGCAAGCATCATGGTCTTTTTAACGCCATAACCTAATCGGGTACTTGCTGCTTGTTGCATTGTTGAAGTAATAAATGGCGCACTTGGACGGCTCTTACTTGGTTTCTCTTCAACGCTGACAACTTTATATTCGGCATTCTCAAGGCTTTTAACTGCTGCACTAGCCTGAGCTTCATTTACTGGCTTAAATGGCTTGTCTGCTTGTTTAGTGACTTCTAAACGTAGGTCAGACTCGCTATTTTTAACATCGGCATGAATATCCCAAAATTCTTCAGGAATAAATGCTTTAATTTCACGTTCGCGTTCAACTAATAAACGCACTGCAACAGATTGAACTCGACCCGCTGATAAACCACGCGCTACTTTAGCCCACAATAGGGGCGATACCATAAAGCCAACAACACGGTCTAAGAAGCGACGGGTCTGCTGTGCATAAACCATGTCGGTGTTTAACTCACCTGGGGTTTCGAATGCTTGTTGTATTGCATTTTTAGTGATTTCGTTAAAAACAACACGCTTATATTTTTCTGGCTCGCCACCAATAATTTCTTGAAGGTGCCAAGCAATAGCTTCCCCTTCTCTATCCAAATCCGTTGCGAGATAGATTTGATCAGCATTTTGGGCAAGCTTTTGTAATTCTTGAACAACCTTTTCTTTACCCGGCAATATTTCGTAATGTGGCTCCCATCCTTTTTCAGGATCGATGCCCATTCGCGCGACTAAGTTAGTATAGTCACGTTGCTGTTTATACGCTGCTTTCTCATCAGGTGGCATTTTACGCACCTCAGCAGGCGTTTTGCTTGCTGGTGCTTTGTTTTTGCCAGAACCTGAAGTAGGTAAATCTCGTACGTGTCCAATACTGGACTTAACGATAAAATCATTACCTAAGTATTTATTAATTGTTTTAGCCTTAGCAGGTGACTCTACAATTACTAGCGATTTGCCCATAGTTGCCTATTTCTAACCTAGTTTTTTAAATGTGTTTAGCCGACTCATGCGGCGCGAATATTTATAGGTATATCTACAAACACTAGTTCTTACAAGCTTTTAATACAAACTTTTCAGTATTTACTGAATAAACAAACAATTTCTGTTGTAAATTTAATCAAACCAGTGCTTTTTGAATAATTGATGTGGAATATATAGAATAGAAACAAAAATGCCAACCTTATTGGTTGGCATTTTCTATGCTTTATTAATTTTAAACCTTAGGCTCGTCTAAAATCGACATCACGGTATATTGAGTTTTCACTCCACCAGGGGTCACAAATTCGATGTATAAAAAGCCAGAATCAACATCATTTGGCTCAGCCTCTTTTGTAATATTTACTGAAACAGAGATAGGCACTTGTTGAGCAGTATTCACAACGGTGTAATCTGTTAACCCTCTTAACACACCATTGTCGGCAGTGACAGTAACTGTAGTACCTGCAGGCAATGGATTATTATGAATATCACTGAAGAAGATAGTCACTGAAATCGCGCTGTAAGGTGTGGAATTGCTAATATCAATAAGGTTTATGTCACACATACCCGCCATATCGGAAGCTTCTAAGCGAATACCATCACTTAAACTACAGTCATCTAAAGCCGTTACAGCTCTAATGTAAGGTATACTTCCAGACATCACTAACTCTGAACGATCGCGTACATTTACTGTTTCACGCGTACATGCATTTGCAGCAAGCGCCTCGTCACTACATAACAAGCCATTGTAAATGCCATCGCCGGAATCAAACTGACCATTATTTAGTGCACCAGAGCGCTCCACATACCACTCATCCTCACCGCCATTAGAATTTACAGTGTTCGCAGGTGCGGGTAAATTTCCGTCAAAAATACCGTTTTCATTAAAATCTATAAATGCTTCAGGTAAATCTTGTAATGTAGAATCAAACTCGTTTTGATTAAATTCACCGTTAGCAGATACATCATTAAATGATTCTTCACCCACTGAGTATGCTAGCAAGCTTACACGACCACCTAATGGATAATCTATTGGCGCATTACTTGGCGCATCCGCAAGTGATATCGGGTTACCACTACTATCAAGATAGGTAAGTAGATTGCCGTTTGTGTCTAGTTGTGACTCTCTGATACCTAATGTACAAGGTGCTGCTTGACCAAAGTAACGGTCACACTTATCAGCCACAGAGTTTTTATAAATGCTGTAATGATAAGGAATTGGGTTTTGGCTACGCCACTGCGCTTTACACACACCATCTATGGTGCGACAAAGTAATAAAGGTGTAAATTGTTGATCATCTATTGTGCCTACTGCACCACCTTCGCTGGCTATATAAATTGCCGTGTTATCAGGAACAAAATTATTAAAGTGATCGGCTGCAAATACAGTTAAGTCTGTTGTCACCCCGGCTTCATTTAATGACTCGGTATTAAATGTTTGCACTGCAAGCGTAAAACTGTCTTGATCTGGCACACCAGTGGTAATGGTTATGTCATTTGACACAATAGAAATCACATTATTTTGTGATGTATCGCCACTCACAACTTGATGTGATGCAATAACAGATAAAACTCCTGCGGCTCTTCCTGAGCGGACATTTACAGTTACTAAACCTTCGTTATTGGTAAACTGAAATGCACTGTCTAGCAACGCGCCGCCGGGGTTTTGCGAAAGAGCAAAATCAATCTGCTTTTGACCAACAGGGTTACCATTAATATCTAAAAGTTTAAAGGTAAGCTCTGAGTTTTCAGTGAGAGTCTGACCGCCAGCTCCTTTAATAGCTAACACTTGATTGGTCACACCCATAAACGCGATTGAACCCGTTTGAGCGGCAGCTACATTAATATTAATTGTTTTAGTGGCAACGTTGCCACCGGTAACCACGGTTGCTGTAATCGTATCTATACCATTACAACCATCCGCTTTATAAGTTGCGCTTGCCGTGCCGCCAATGCTAGTTACCACACTATCGATAGTGGCTCTAGGAGTAGATTCTTCTGCACATGCCGAGTTAAATTGTACTTCAAGTGGAGTGGTGAATAAGTTATTGCTGCCATCTACAATCTGAGCGGTAATAATAGTAGTAGAACCTGCAGACAACACATCACCAGTTGCAATACCCGCGCTTAAATTGACATTTACTTGAACAGCGTTAATTTCAAATAAAGCACTCGCAACGCCGCCCTGAGCGGTTAACTCAACTTGGCCAACACCTGAGCTGCTGCCAGGCAATAAATTCAAAATAGCAACACCAAACGCATCCGTTTTAGCCGTTAAGCTTTCAGGTAATAAAATACCTAGCGTTGTTGTCGCTTGAACAAGTACATTACTTGCTGGCGTATTACTGCCAGGTTTGGTGATTTTTGCGTATACAATAGCTTGTTGCCCGAGTAAATTACTATTTTGAGAACATTCAGATGGATCAAGCTCTATAGAATCTCTGTCTATATTTAACCAGCTATCAGGGCAGTTTTGTAAAATTTTAATGTCAATATTTGCGGTTGAGTCATTCGATTGAGGCTCATCACCTGCCGTGTAAAAGCCAAGTTTACTTGTGGCATCTTCGTAACTTGCAACAATGGTTCCTGCTCCTTCAACACTACCCGCGCTAAGCTCGATAGTTGCAACACCGCTGGAATTTGTTAAAGCGCTACCTGTAGCCGGTATAAAAGAACCCAGTGTTGTGGTAAAGCTTACCTCTTGACGCACAACAGGTTGACCATCACTTCCGGTTACCGTTGCAACCACCTCTAGCGGGTTATCAGCAGTAACAATTCTATCTTCAAAATCAAGTTCAACTTGAATTGCTTGTTCGACAACGTCTCCACCGGTGCCTCCAGTATCACCACCAACGGTTCCACTTTCTTTTTCCAGTGAGCCACCACCGCCACAGGCTATGAGTAATGTGCTGAGCCATATAATGCTGAGCAAACGAGTTAAAGGCATAGGTTTCTCCGTTGCGCTATTACTAAGTTAAACTTATTTACTTAATGTTAACCTATAACTTAGTCTAAAATCTCAGTTTTTTACTCCTTTTTTTGATAAAAATTTTTAAAAAGTTGACGTTTTTTCTGTAAAAAAAATTACATGCTGTTAGTCTATGCCAAATTTATAAAAAATAGATTGGAAATATGTCTAAAATCCGTTCAATGAGTTTAACTACTCGCATCATGATTGGTATGGTGCTTGGTGTTGCAGTAGGCTTTATATTTCAGGCTATATTAGCTGGTGAAGACGATTACCTAATTCCTCTTGGGTTATTCTCTTTGCCAATTAAAGCCTTTTTTGTTGATGGCCTTTTCCATGTAGGTGGGCAAATATTTATAGCCAGTTTGAAAATGCTGGTTGTGCCTTTAGTATTTGTATCGCTGGTATGTGGTACCTGCAGTTTAAGCGATCCGAAGAAACTAGGCCGTTTAGGCGGTAAATCAATTGGTTTATACTTAGTTACAACGGCAATAGCGATTACAGTCGCGATTACCTTAGCGTTACTATTTAACCCAGGTGAAGGCATTGGGTTACCCTCTCAAGCAAGTTATGATGCCAAAGAAGCGCCTACTTTAGCTCGCGTAATTATTGATATGTTCCCTACCAACCCTTTTGAAGCAATGGCAAAGGGCAACATGTTACAAGTAATTGTGTTTGCTCTATTATTCGGTATTGCAATGGCACTTAGCGGAAAAGCAGGTAAACGTGTCGCTACTGTATTTGAAGACTTAAACACCGTTATCTTAAAACTGGTTACTTTGCTAATGAACATTGCCCCTTACGGCGTATTTTTCTTAATGGCTAAATTGTTCACTACCATTGAACTAAACTTAATTGTGAGTTTAGCTAAGTACTTTGGCGTGGTTGTATTAGCCTTATTACTACACGCATTTGTAAACTACACCCTACTGCTAAAAATACTCACGGGTCTAAACCCGCTCACTTTCTTGGCTAAAATGAAGCACACTTGTTTATTTGCTTTTAGTACCTCAAGTTCAAGCGCGACTATGCCTATTACACTTGAAACGGCAACTAAAAAGCTTGGCGCTAATAATTCGGTCGCTTCGTTTACTATTCCGCTTGGTGCAACCATTAACATGGATGGCACCGCAATTATGCAAGGTGTGGCTACGGTATTTATCGCTCAGGTATTTAGTGTTGACTTAACTATTTCTGATTACTTAATGGTGATACTAACTGCAACGCTTGCCTCTGTTGGTACGGCGGGTGTACCTGGTGTTGGTTTAATTATGCTAGCCATGGTACTTAACCAAGTTGGCTTACCTGTTGAGGGCATCGCCATTATTATTGGTGTAGACAGATTGCTTGATATGACCCGTACAGCAGTAAACGTAACGGGTGACTGTATGGTTACGTGTGTCGTCGCTAAAAGCGAAGGTGAACTAGATGAAAGTATCTTTAACGACCTAAATGCAGCAAAAGATTTAGAGGACTACCACAAATCTATTGATTAGTATTTCTGACAATAGTCATAAAAAAAGCCTTGCTACTTCGTTAAGTAACAAGGCTTTTTTGTTGGGTTTGAGTGATTAAATTATTAAGGGTTTAACGCCTTAAACTTTGACATTAAACTTACACCCGCTTTATTCACACCATGGCTCAAACCCATTGCCAGCTTGTCACTTAATCCTTTTTTAATCTTGTATTGCACTTTATAAATTTGATATTGCTGTTGTTGCTCTAACAACGCATCATCGCTGGTTTTAATAGTATCGACTAACCCTTTTTCAATTGCTTGGGTTGCAAACCAATGTTCACCCGTTGCCACTAAATCCATATTTAAACTTGGGCGCTGAGTGCTCACAAAAGTTTTAAACAATACATGAGTTTGCTCTATCTCTTCGCGGAACTTTTCACGGGCTTTATCGGTATTTTCACCAAATAAAGTTAACGTGCGTTTAAATTCACCCGCCGTAATTTGCTCAAACTCGACATCATTTTTCTTTAAAATTTTATTAAAATTTGGAATTTGTGCAATAACACCAATAGAGCCAACAATTGCAAACGGTGCTGCAATAATATGATCAGCCACACAAGCCATCATGTAACCACCACTGGCGGCGACTTTATCTATTGATACAGTCAACTCAATACCGGCTGACTTTAAACGTTGTAATTGTGATGCGGCTAAACCATAGCCATGTACCACGCCACCACCACTTTCAAGGCGAACTAACACTTTATCTTTTTTTGCATCCGCTATCGAAATTATCGCGGTCACTTCTTCGCGCAAGCTTTCTACTTCATGTGCGTCCATACTGCCTTTAAAGTCAATAACATAGAGTCGTGATTTAGGCGCTTCTTTGTCCGCTTTTTTTTGCTCTGCTTTTTGTTGTTTTTGATAGGCTTTTAACTCTTTTTTACCTAGCGTATTATTTAAAAAGCTTTCTTTTATATTGGTCAGCTGCTCTGATAGGTCATCAATTTCAATCTCACCTTTTTTCGCTTTTGGCTTAACAGCCGAGCTTACAATTAAGGTTAAAATCACAGCAATAGCAATAACAAAGGTAATGGTTTTTGCAAAAAATAAGCCGTACTCGTATAAAAATTCCAACTGTGTTCTCCGTTTATAAATTTCAGCCAATTTAGCATGCTTTAAAATAAAAAAAAGCCACTATACAGTGGCTTTTTAGACTTAATTGAGTGGTTGATTATTAATTAGTCACAATGTCAGTATCTGATACAGATAATAAACGTCCACGCGATGCTAGATAAGTTGCAATTTGCAATTGCATTTCTGCATTAGCTGCGGCGCTGCCCGCTGCTGTAGACGACTGTCTTTCATCTTGCGCCGGTGTCAATACCGAGCCATGATGACCTGTGTTAAATTTAACTAAATAGCTAGCGCCCATCTCTGTTGGTGCTTGAGTTGTACTCACTGTTTCTAACCCCATAAAGTTAGCTAGAGGTAGTGTACCTGCAATTGGATTGTTAGCAGTCATCGGCGGAATAACTTGGTCTGGCTTGTTACTATCAGTACCATCACCAACAACAACATTCATATACACAGGTGTTTCTAGTGCTTTAACCGTTGCTGCATAGTTAGTCGGGTCGCCACTATCCAATGCGGTTTGAGCTGCAAATACAAACTGCGTCATCACGCCCTTAATGTTAGCCAATTTATCAGCTTCTCCCGCCATCGTTAGCGATGCTGCAAATTCATTAAAGCCACAGCTTAAGAAGTCCTGCATGTCTGGTAACAAGGCGCCACAGTTTGATAACGCACCAGCATTTAAGAATGCATTAAACTCGTCAGCTTCAGCAGTTCCAGCTTGAGAAAGTACAGAGCCTTGAATAAATGGACCAAACGCGGCTGACTCTAATAAGAAGCTAGCAATACCGCCACCGCCGCTTGCCAATGCAACAGCATTAACTTTAAAGAGTGGGTCTACTTGATCAGCCAATGGGCTATTCGCTTGTGCAATAAATGCAGGCGCTACAATTGAGCCCAGTGAATGGCCAATATAAGATACATCTCTAGAATTGAGTGAACTATCACCACTGAAGTTTAAGCCTAAACGTAAACCAAGTAAGTCAGCACTTGACTGGCGTAAGCTGTCTCTAGCGACCAATAACGAGCTTAGGTTCATGTAACTAAGTACAGAGCCTGATGTTGCGTTAAAGTCATCTGTGCCATCAACATCAACATCTATTCCACGCTCGCCATGACGAGGATGGTCAATTGCAACCGTTGCAAAGCCTTGCAATGAAAGCTGCGCTGTTAGCGTTAACATGCTTTCTTTTTGTGTGGTAATACCGTGTTGCATAATAACCACTGGCCAGCCATTTTCTGGCATAGCAGCAAAAGGCTCTAAACCTAAGCCTGTTCGGTACGCATTAACAACCGGTAAAATCGGTTTGGTAATTTGTACTGGCACATTTTCCATACTTTGCATTTTAGGAAGTGAGTTATATTTAGTTAAGTGTTTAGTGCTATCAAGCCCTAAGTCACGAAGCTGTCCATCACTCAAAGCAGCACACATCGCATCGTTAGTGCTAATGGGATCAGTTGGGAACGCTTCACCCGCTTGCGCTTTGTAACCTAAAATAGCAACGGCACTGTCACACATACCTTGCCAGTAAGTATCATTTAAATCACTGATTTCTTTACCCGTAGGTGTACCTAAATACATAGGTAGCTGGATGCTGCCTTTTTGATACTGTGCTACTTGGAATACGTCAGGCACCGTTACACCTTGTATTGCAAACGCTTGTTGTACATTAGCCATAGGCTGTGTTGGAATTTGCAACGCAGGCGTTGGAATTGTTGGCTCTGTTAAGCTTGCTGCTAAAACCTTTTTAATCGTGCCAAGCACAGGACCTGCTGATTGCATTGTCATGGCAGCTGAGTAAATGATATCGTCTTTGGTGATATTTCCTGAGCTTACCACTACGTTTTCGTAGCTGTTAACAGCCCCTTGCAGCGCAAGTTGTGATGGCGTTACTAACGGCGCTTCTTGTTTAACAGTCGCATATGTTGATGATGGCTCAATTGAGCGACCTTCTGAATCTTTAAGCCCAGTCGTTAATACATTAATGTACGAGCTACCAGCCTTAAATGGCTTAAGTGGAATAATTGCAACCGCGTCTCCAGAGCCTTGTGTAACAAAATCAACACCAAAGGTTAATTCGCCCACTAATTTACATGCAGCACCGGCTGGTGCTTGTGAGCATTCGGCATCTGTTAGGCTTGCACCCATGATCACTTCAAAAATACGTACTGAGCCTGGTGAAGCTGCAGACGTTTCATCTAGGCTAATGCCCGGTGGAAACGTTAAATCTATTTTAAAAGGAACTTGCGTAGACCAGCCATCAAGTGCCCCTAGTGCAAGTTGCGGATCCGCATACGCAGCGCGAGGGATAGAAACATTTTCGTCATTTAGCTCACCAGGAATGTTTAATGTGCCATCGCGCGTACCGCTCATCAATAAATCATTAGGAACCGAAATTACACCATTTGCAGGGTCAAATTTTACCGTAGCTTTTGGAATAACTGTAACTGAATCGTTTTTAACATCTTCTAACGTTTCTCCGCCGCCACAGCCTGCTAATGCAGCTGCAACTGAGAGCGAGAGTAGCATTTTTTTCATAGTGTTCTCCGCACAAATCTTATTTTTATAGTGTGTTTATAGCCAGTGTAATTAAGTTAAAATAATGTAGCTAGTATATTAATGAGACATTAGACCAGTTAAACTTAACGTAAACTTTCTAGTTTCGCCACCTAAATTTGTAATAAATTCGATTACTTGTCGATTTGCTATGTTAAAATCAAAAAAAATTTAAACATTGGTACTTTTATGCATACCTATCAAGCAACTGAAAACGCACTTAAAGACAAAGTAATTTTGATAACAGGCGCAGGTGATGGTATCGGCCGTGTTGCAGCAATTACTTATGCTAAACATGGTGCAACCGTTATTTTATTAGGAAAAACAACTAATAAACTAGAATGTGTGTATGACGAAATCGTCAATGCAGGCTACCCACAGCCAGCGATTGTGCCTATGGACTTAAAAGGTGCAACTAAACAAAACTACCGCGACCTTGCTGCAACTATCGAGAGCCAATTTGGCCGCCTTGATGGACTATTAAATAACGCGGGTATTTTAGGTACTTTAGGGCCGTTGGAGCACTTTTGTTCATCAACATTCGAAAATGTAATGAAAGTAAACGTAACTGCACAAGCGATGATCACCAAAGCGTTGTTCCCTGTAATGCGTAAGTCAAAAAGTGCTTCAGTGGTATTTACCTCATCGGGTGTAGGTCGTAAAGGAAGAGAATTTTGGGGACCTTACGCTATTTCTAAGTTTGCGGTAGAGGGTATGATGCAAACATGGGCGTGTGAAGTTGAAAAAACGCCAATCCGTGTTAACTGCATCAATCCAGGCGCAACACGTACATCAATGCGTGCAAGTGCATTTCCAGGTGAAGATCGTGATTTACTAGCAACACCTGAAGATTTAATGCCAACTTACCTGTATTTAATGAGTGATGACTCAAAAAATATCAATGGCCAATCGTTAGACGCACAAGCTAAAAAGTAATATTTAGTTTTAAACGTAAAAAAGCCGCTATAAAAAGCGGCTTTGTTGTTTTATGCTTTAATTACTTACGTTTAGTCGGTTTTACACGTTGATTGTGCTTTTTAACCGCCTTGCGAATTTGGTTTATTTTAGCGCGCTTGTCTTTACGCTTTTCAGGAATAACCGACAGCTTAGTTTGTGTTTCTTTGCCAAGCTTTACTGTTTTACGTAAATAGTTAACCGTATCTAAATCATACTCAATCCAGCCACCTTGCGGTACACGCTTATCAAGCTCTAATTTACCGTAACGAATACGAATAAGACGTGATACTTCCACATCTTGTGATTGCCATAAACGACGCACTTCACGGTTACGACCTTCGTTAAGCGTTACATTATACCAACGATTAATACCTTCACCGCCCATAGGCTTGATACCAGTGAACTTTGCGGGGCCATCTTCAAGTTCTACGCCACGCAGTAAGTTTTTCATTGTTTCGTCAGTGACTTCACCAAATACACGTGCTGAATATTCGCGTTCAACTTCATAGCTTGGGTGCATTAAGCGGTTTGCCAATTCACCGTCATTGGTAAACAGCATTAGGCCTGAGGTATTCACGTCTAATCGGCCTACTGCTATCCAGCGATCGCCATCAATACGAGGTAAGCGGTCAAAAACGGTTCTACGGCCTTCAGGGTCTTTACGCGTACTTAACTCGCCTTCTGGTTTGTTATACATAATTACACGACAAATTCTGTCTGCTTTTTCCTCTATTTTAACGGTATGGCCGTCAACACGAATTAAATCGGTTTCTTCAACCCTGTCGCCTAACTTAGCTACTTTACCATTTACACTCACACGATTTGCATCAATGTATTTTTCCATTTCACGGCGTGAGCCTACACCTGCACGGGCTAGGACTTTTTGTAACTTTTCACCTTGTATACTCATTCGGATGGTTCTCTCACAGAAGGATCACTTAATAACTGGGTAATTTTACTTTGCTGTTGCTCTGGCAATGCGGGTAAATCATGAAGTCCCGTTATCGAAAAATAATCTAAAAATTGTTTAGTCGTTGCATAAAGTGCCGGTTTACCGGGTACTTCTTTATGCCCAACTACTTTAATCCACTCTCTTTCAAGCAGAGTTTTAATAATATTTGAGCCAGTTGCTACACCCCGCACTTGCTCAATTTCACCACGGGTAATGGGTTGCTTGTATGCAATTAACGACAGGGTTTCGAGTAAAGCTCTCGAGTATTTAGGGGCACGTTCTTGCCATAAATTACTCAACCATGGGCTTAAACTACTGCACGCTTGAAAACGATAGCCACTGCCTACTTCAACTAAACGTATTCCACGCGTCTGATAGTGAACTTGAATGGCCTCTACAGCATCATTAATGCGCGCCATAGAAATTGCTAAGTCGTTTAAAACCGTGTCCTTAAGATGACGTTTTGATACGGGTTTGCCTGCCACAAAAATCGCCGCTTCAATGATTTCAATTAATTGTTCATCACTAATTCGCCGACCAACCATAATCACTCTAAAGTTAATAAAAACACACAGCCATCTATTATGACAGAACAACGGCAAACTAGGAAAACATATTAATAAAATAACATTTTATAGGTATAAAAAAGCCAGTGAAAAACACTGGCTTGGTATCAAGTGTATTTAATAATGTAATTTAGCTATTTTTAAATTGCTCAAGTGCATCGTCCTCTGCAACAGAATCACCATGCTTTTTGATATAGCTATTAAACTCTTTTTTACTTACTCGTTTATCTTTATTGCTGTCCATGTAACCAAAATGATTTGAAATATCATCATCGTCAGCTTCAGAAACTGAAATAAAACCGTTGCTATCATTATCTAAGCTTTTAAAGTCATTTTCTATTTTATCAAACTTCGCAATATCAGCCTTAAATGCAGACTCACTCACTTCACTATCTGTAGCAACTTTCCCAGCATTTAGCTGCATATAAGCATCATATTCATTACGGCTTATTTGATTATCCATATTTGTATCTATATTTGAAAAGTGCTGCCAAATACTATCATCGTCGGCTTCTGTTTTAGAAATAAAGCCATCGCTGTCGTTATCTAAGCTTGCAAAATCACTGTCGATTTTTTCTAAACCTTGATTTGAAGAACAAGCGGCTAAACTCAATGCGGCTAAAATAGTAGAAGCTATCGTTAATTTTTTCATCAGACGTATCCTTGTATTAATAAATTTCAAATCTAGTAATACAAATACGATGCCAAAAAAAATAAACTATTAAAATCAAACAATTAACCAAGAACAACTTCTATTACGATATTTAATAATGCAATTTTTGCAAGCTACTCTGGTAATTTTTGCAAAAAAAAGCTCGGTAAGAACCGAGCTATTTATATCTAATACGGTAATTTAGATTGCAGCGTTTTGGTAACGCTTAACAAAATCAGTAACGCTTTGGCCATTACACTTTAATGAATTTAAGTTACCAATTTGCTTACGTACTGGTTGTAAGCCTTGCTTTAATGCAGTCATACATAACTGTGTTTCTTGGTGTGAATCTTTTGCAAATACTTCTACTTTAGACACAACTGATTGCGTTGCTGCTTCTTTTTTTGCAATGTCACGGATGTCTTGACCGTTACATAGGATACTTTTTGAATAACGCGATAAATATACACCGTGCTTTGCTGCCATTTTACGAGCAGCAGAAAACCCCTCATTGGCGCTTACTACACATAAGTTAGACTCTAATTTGTTGTCTTGGCTGTAATACGTATTGCTTTGCGCAGTAGCAGTTACAGAAACAAAAAGAGAGGCGGCTAAAAGTAATTGAGTTTTCATCAGGTAGTCCTATTTGAACGAGTTAAACAAACGATTTTTGCGCATTATATAGACAACTTTTAACATATCAATTGAATATTTTATTTATTTTATTATTTAATATTGCATTTACAATGTTTAAACATTAAGCAAAAATTGATCAACATTTGTGCAGCTATTTTCTCGTTTCAGTCATGTTATGTCGCTCCAAATACTGATACAATTTAGCTAACAATGAAAATAAATTTGAAGGTAAACTTTATGAAAGTGATTTCTTTTAATATCAATGGCCTGCGTGCTCGCCTACATCAGTTACAAGCTATTATTGATAAACACCAGCCAGATATTATTGGTCTTCAAGAGATAAAAGTGCACGATGAAGCATTTCCGCTAGACGATGTACAAAAAATGGGTTACCACGTTTATTTTCATGGACAAAAAGCGCATTACGGTGTGGCAATGTTATGCAAAAAAGAGCCTAAGTCGGTATTAAAAGGCTTTTCCACCGACACAGATGAGTCGCAAAAGCGAATGATCAGCGTTACCGTAGAGCAAGAAAATGACCGTGACCTACATGTCATGAATGGCTACTTCCCGCAAGGCGATAATATCAACCACGAAACTAAATTCCCTTATAAACGTCAATTTTATCAAGACTTAATGACTCACCTAAATAGTCATTACACGCCTGATCAAGATGTAATTGTAATGGGCGATATTAATATCTCTCCAACCGATTTAGATATTGGTATTGGTGAGGTAAACGCAAAACGCTGGTTAAAAACCGGAAAATGTTCATTTCAACCCGTTGAGCGTGAATGGCTAGCAACGTTATTAAACTGGGGCTTTAAAGACACCTTTAGGGAGCAAAACCCAGAAACTAACGATCAATACTCATGGTTTGACTACCGCTCTAAGGGTTTTGTTGATAATCGTGGACTAAGGATTGATGTGGTTCTGGCAACGCATGACTTAGCAGCTCGCTGTATCGACACCGGTATAGATTACGAATTACGTGCTATCGACAAGCCTTCAGATCATGCGCCTATTTGGTCTGAGTTTAATTAACGATTATGCTAAGTGTGCAATTACAGGCATTACTGTGGATTGGTGTTATTGTTATTGGCTTTTTAAGTGTTAATAAATCAACATACGCCAATTTATTTAATACGCCAGCAAGGCAAACAGGTGTGTTTGCCTGCGCGCTGGTGCTCGCTTTACTATGGCGTATAAAAGCCGGTATTTTACCTGGTCTTGATCTTCATATACTGGGCATTACTGCTGTTACGCTGATTTTAGGCTGGCGTCTGGCTATTTTAAGTTGTGTATTAGCAACAGCCCTGCTAACTGCTTTTGGACAAATAGCATTCGAGCTGATTGCGGTAAAATTACTAATAAGTGCGTTTATTCCAGTATTATTAAGCTACATTGTATTTATGCTTTGTTACCACTACTTAGCGCGGCACTTTTTTATCTATATATTTGTTTGTAGCTTTTTAACGGCTGGTGTCGTTGCTTGCGTTAACATTATACTCGGGGGTGTTTTTTATTACGCAATTGGCGAATATAATTGGCATCAGCTAACAGAAAACTACATTTATCTCAGTCCTATTTTAGCGTTTCCTGAAGCAATGCTAAACGGTATGGCAATAACTGTTATGATCACCTATCGCCCGCACTGGGTAAAAACTTTTTTTGATAAGGACTATTTAGGCTCATGAGTCTTCATTACCATTGCCCTATTTGCAAACTTCCATTGGCACTTAATGAAAAAACATTACGCTGTGATAATAACCACAGCTTTGATTTTGCCAAAGAAGGCTATGTAAACTTACTCCCCGTGCAAAATAAAAACTCTAAACAGCCCGGTGACTCTTTAGAAATGGTACAAGCAAGGCGTTCTTTTTTAGAGCAAGGCCATTATGCATTTTTACAGACAGCCTTAGCTAATTTAGTCAGACCGCTCAATGCAAATATAGTGATTGATTTAGGGTGTGGCGAGGGGTTTTACACCCATGCTATAGCAAATAACACGCAAGCTACTGTTTATGGTGTTGATATATCTAAGTCGGCGGTAAAATACGCAGCAAAACGATACAAACAATGTCAATTTAGCGTGGCATCAATAAGCCACGCGCCCTTTAATGATCACCTTGCTGATGTGTTAATTAGCGTGTTTGCCCCTTTGTTTGACGATGAACTTTCTCGCCTTGTTAAAGAGGATGGCTGTTTAGTGGTGGCAAGCCCTGGGCCTATGCACCTCAAAGAGTTGAAAAAATATATCTATAATACGGTAAATGAACATACTGAAGTTGCTACGCCAACAGGCTTTAAACAATCATCGCAACAGCTCATTACAGAGCAAGTGTCACTCACATTTAGCGACGTAAGAAATTTAATAATGATGACACCCTTTGCATGGAAGTTCAGACCCGAGCATTGGCAGGCACTTGAACAAAAACAGCATCATAAGGTTACCTTGTCATTTTATATTAGCCAGTTTGTTAAAACTGCTCTTTAGTAAAGGTTTTATCCATTTTATCAAACATGTCTTTTAACAATTCAGCAAGCTCCAAATAGCGGGGCTTGTTTTTCCCCATTTGTGCGTCGTAACCGTTGGCGACCATTTTTGCAAACAACTCGTTGTACCATTGCAGCATAGCGGGTTCTAATTCTGTTTGCGCACGTTTACCTAGCCATAAAAGCCCTTGTAACGGCAAGGAGATAAAAAATAGACTACTGGCAATAGCTTGAGGTAAAAAATCAGGGCCTAAATAATTAAGCTGAAAAAACAAGGTTAGCATGGCTAAAATAGGCATTACTGTAATCGCAAGCTCGGTTGCTCTGATCACTTTAAACTCGGCAAATAATGGCGCAACCTCTTTGCGCATAGGCCATGTTTTAGCATAAGCGCGCCCTAATTGAACTTGTGATATCACACTTTTTTGCATCATAAATCCTCACAATCACGGCATTTAACACTTTTATAAGCATCTTGCTTATAAAAGTGTAACACAACTCTCACTTTATCGGTAAAAATGCTTAATTTCATTAGTAAAACTCACAAAAAGCATAAATTATCGAAAGAATTCCACAAAGCCCTTTTAATAAAGTCAACTACACTTTAGTCTACACCCATCTAAGCCTACAATACTTATATATCAACCAAGTGTACTGATTAATATTTAAATGGAAAATGAATTTATGCCAACTCTGCCAAAAAAACCAAACCATGTTTTGGTACTTAATTGTGGAAGCTCAAGTTTAAAGTTTGCAATTATTGATGCAAACACAGGAAACGACATTATTTCAGGTTTAGCTGAGCGCCTAGGTGCAGATGCTCCCTCAATAAAATATAAATTTAAGGGAGAAAAGACCACCATTAAACTTGCTGCTAATCAGGCACATGCGCATGCCATTGATACGCTGGTTGATTTAATAAAAGATCACAATCTTGATGAGCAACTAGTTGCTGTTGGTCATCGTGTTGTGCATGGTGGTGAGCATTTTACCCAATCAGTATTAATTGACGAACGCGTTATTGCAGGTATCACGCAAGCAGCCACGCTAGCACCTTTGCATGGCCACGCTAACTTACTGGGTATTTCATCAGCGCAAGCATCATTTAAAAGCTTACCGCAAGTAGCCGTGTTCGATACGGCATTTCATCAAACAATGGATGAAGTCGCTTATCTTTATGCCCTTCCTTATCAGCTTTATAAAGACTTTGGTGTTAGGCGCTATGGTTTTCATGGCACCAGCCATTTTTATGTGGCAGGGCAAACTGCGAAGTTGTTGGCACTTCCTATTGAAAACAGTAACTTTATTAGCGCTCACTTAGGCAACGGCTGTTCAGTGTGTGCGATTAAAAATGGCAAAAGTGTTGATACCAGTATGGGGTTAACCCCGCTTGAAGGGCTTGTTATGGGTACGCGCTGTGGCGACATTGATCCGGGCCTATTTAACTTTTTAACCACGCAACTCGATTACACTGCTCAGCAAATTGATGACTTACTCAATCAAAAAAGTGGTTTATTAGGCATAAGCGAGTTGTCTAACGATTGTCGCACCATAGAAGAAGCCGCTATTGCAGGCAACCAGCAAGCTATGCTGGCTCTTAATATGTTTTGTTACCGCCTCGCAAAACAAATAGCCGCTTACATGGTCCCGCTGCAACAGCTAGACGCAGTTATTTTTACCGGCGGTATTGGCGAAAATTCCGATATTATCCGTGATAAAGTACTTAAACAATTGGCCTTTTTAGGTATTAATTTAGACCCACAAGCAAACCTTGATGCACGTTTTGGCCAAGCTGGGTTAATTAGTACAGCTGATTCACGTAGCAAAGCGGTTGTTATGCCCACAAACGAAGAATGGGTGATCGCACTTGATGCCGCAAACATCACCAAGGAGTTATAATATGGCTCGTCGTATTATGTTGATCCCCGTTTCTACTGGGGTTGGTTTAACCTCAGTATCGGTGGGTTTGGTAAGGGCGCTGGAACAGAAAACTGTTAAAGTTAATTTTTTTAAACCTATAGCCCAACCACGCGCGGGTGAAACAGGCCCAGAAAAGTCAACACAAATTGTTACCCAAGGCTCACCTATTGATCCACCTACGTCATTTGCGCTGGATTACGCCGAGCAAATGATTGGCGATGGCAAAGGCGATGACCTGCTAGAAGAAATTGTAGAGCGTTTTCAAAGTAAAATTAACGATGATGAAGTGGCTATTATTGAAGGCATGGTGCCTACCCGTCGCCAACCATATGCGGGGAGAGTAAATCGCGAAATCGCACAAACTTTAGGGGCCGATATCGTTTTTGTACTTACCCCTGGCAATTACAACATTACTCAAATTGAAGACCGACTTGAAATAGCCGCTGGCAATTATGGTGGCATTGACCACCCTCGCGTGCTTGGCTGTATTTTTAATAAAGTAAACGCCCCCCTTGATGAGGAAGGTCGAGCTCGCGCCGATTTAGTCGATACCTATAAGCCAGAAGCGCTTGATAACGAATTAAACCGCTTAGCTTCTTTACCTATTTTTAGAAAAAACCCGTTTATGTTACTCGGCGCTATTCCGTGGGATTTTGAACTGGTTGCCCCACGTGTTAAAGATTTAAGTGCCTATTTAAAAGCCACTATTATCAACGAAGGCGATATGGTGCACCGCCGACTCAGACGAATTACATTTTGTGCCCGCACGGTATCCAATATTTTAAATTATTTTACGCCAGGTGCGTTATTGGTAACCCCAGGCGATCGCTCAGATATACTCGTTGCAGCTTGCTTATCGGCCATGAATGGCACAAAACTAGGTGCAATTTTACTTACCGGTGGTTTTGAACCTGAGCCGCGCATTATGGCGCTATGCGAACAAGCTATGCAAACTGGTCTGCCAATTTTGGCAACCGAGGGCGATACCTGGCGCACTTCTTTATTGCTGCATAACTTTAACCTAGAAGTGCCTAGCGACGATGAACAACGCATAGAAAAAGTAAAAGATCATAACGCTGCACATATCGATTCTGATTGGCTGGACACATTAGCAAAAAGTGTGGGAAAAACCCGCAAGTTATCCCCCCCGGCCTTTAGGTATTTATTAACCGATAAAGCCCGTAAAGCGGATAAAACGATTGTGTTGCCTGAGGGTAACGAGCCTCGTACCATTAAAGCCGCTGCTATTTGTGGCCAGCGCGGCATTGCTAAAACAATTTTACTTGGCGATCGCGATGAAATATTTCGCATCGCGGAGCAACAAGGGATTGAACTGAACGAGCATGTGACTGTAATAGAGCCAAGTAGTATTATTAATGACTACGTAGCACCTATGGTTGAGATTCGTAAAAACAAAGGCTTAACTGACGTTATTGCAAAGGAACAACTGCAAGATAACGTGGTACTGGGCACCATGATGCTAGAGCAAGGAAAAGTAGATGGGCTGGTTTCAGGGGCAGTCAATACCACGGCTAATACTATTCGCCCGCCTTTACAGTTGATTAAAACCGCACCAGGTTCATCATTAGTCTCGTCGGTATTTTTTATGTTGCTTCCTGATCAAGTGCTTGTTTATGGTGACTGTGCTATTAACCCTGATCCTAATGCTGAACAACTAGCCGATATTGCAATTCAATCTGCCGATTCTGCTGCCGCATTTGGCATAGAACCTCGTGTAGCAATGATAAGTTACAGCACGGGTAATTCGGGCAGTGGCGCTGATGTAGAAAAAGTCCGCGAAGCAACAAAAATTGCCCAACAAAAGCGTCCTGATCTCATTATCGATGGGCCATTGCAATACGATGCGGCCATTATGGAAAGTGTAGCTATTAAAAAAGCGCCAGATAGCCCGGTTGCCGGTAAAGCAACCGTGTTTATTTTCCCTGATTTAAATACGGGTAATACCACCTACAAAGCAGTGCAACGAAGTGCCGATTTGATCAGTATTGGTCCTATGTTACAAGGGATGCGCAAACCTGTTAACGACTTAAGCCGTGGCGCATTAGTTGACGATATTGTGTATACCATTGCTTTAACAGCCATTCAGGCGGCGCAAGTAGAAGCGCTTAATTAAGGCCTGTAATTAACTTGCCCTTTTTATAGCCTAGCCATTTTTTATTTAATAATTAACTGGTTAGGCTATTTATACCTCACAACCCCCAAGCTTATCCACAGAAATTGTGGACAATTATTTTTTAGCTAATAAAAATATAGCACTGCCTTAACTTGAGCCTTTAATTTAGCTTCAATACTCTATACTATAAAGCTATTATTTTGCTGCTGGCGATACGTTTAATGTCAAAACAAACATTACAATTACACAGCACCGTGTTATCTATTCATAGTTTAGCCCTTGATGCTGACATACCGCCTGCGCTGTTAAAACAACCGTTATTTTTTATCTCAAAAACGCATGATGAACTGTCAGTTGTTTGCCCTGTCGACTTTATTATTGATAGCCAAGATACTGAATCTAATTGGCAAGCACTGGAAGTGATAGGCCCTTTAGGATTTTCGTTAACTGGCATTATGGCAAATCTGTCAGGCGTATTAGCCAGAGCTGGCGTGTCCATTTTTTCGATATCCACATATGATACCGACTATATTTTAGTAAAAAAACAAACGGTAACCAAAGCAATTACAGCCCTTAAAGCCGATGGCTACAACGTGATAACTGAATAAATAATGAAATCTGAAGACGTTAGCTATTTAACTAAAAATAAAATTGGCCGAAACGCGATACAAATCACGAGTCCGTTCAGTGGTAAAGTGATGCCAATGGAAGAGCATCCACAACCCTTTTTTCGTTTTGGCACACTCGGCCCAGGTATTGTTGTTAGTTTATCGAGTCATAAAGTATTAGCGCCCTTCAATGGCACCTTATTGCAGGTAAAAAGTGCCGGTTGTGAATTTATTTTAAAAGCCAATAACGGCTTAAAAGTATTAATAAACCTCGCGGTTCCCGATTCACAAACACTTACGCATACTCATATTGCTCAGCTTAACGGCAGCAAAATAACCAAAGGCCAACGCCTTGCTTATTTTGATTTACGTGAGCTCGACTCGCCTATTTTAGCCAGCCTTATAATTCTCAATGGCCATAATTTAGGCACTTTTCATTATTCTCACCCGCAAGTTAATGCCGGTGTAGATACCTTATTAACTATTATTAAAAAGAAGTAGATTTATGATCACTCTCTATGGCATTAGCAACTGCGATACAATTAAAAAAGCAAAAAAATACCTAAGCGATAACGACATCGCATTCACTTTCCATGACTACCGCAAAGACGGTGTTAATAACGACATGGTAAGCGACTTTGCAGAACATATTGATTGGGAACAATTGGTTAATAAACGTGGCACAACTTATAGAGCGCTCACTGATGAGCAAAAACAAAGCTTGACTAAACAAACCGCTATAGATTTACTCGTTGAACAACCGGCGATGATCAAACGCCCTCTTCTTATTAATAACGGGCAATATCACTTAGGCTTTAAAGCAGCACAATACGATGAGATTTTTAAATAATGACCCATCCAGTAATTACCCTAGCCCAAGCCTTAATTCAGCGAGAGTCGGTTACACCTGAAGATGCCGGGTGCCAACAATTGATGAATGAACGCCTAAGCGCCATTGGCTTTGATATTGAATCGCTCTTTTTTACTGACACGCTCAATACTTGGGCACGAAAAGGCACGCAATCACCGCATTTTTGTTTTGCCGGTCATACTGATGTGGTGCCCACTGGACCTGAAAAAAACTGGCAGCACCCGCCTTTTGTAGGCCTAATTGAAGACGGCTTATTACATGGCCGTGGCGCTGCCGACATGAAAGGCTCATTAGCGGCGATGATTGTGGCAACCGAACGCTTTGTGACTAAGCATCCAGATCACAAAGGTTCCATTTCGTTTTTAATTACCTCAGATGAAGAAGGCCCGTTTATTAACGGCACCACGCGCGTGATAGATACTTTAGAGGAGCGCGGTGAAAAAATAGACATGTGCCTTGTAGGTGAACCCTCTTCTCGCGATGTACTCGGTGATGTGGTTAAAAATGGCCGCCGTGGTTCACTCACGGGATTTTTAACTATAAAAGGCGTGCAAGGTCATGTGGCCTATCCACATTTAGCACAAAACCCAATTCATTTAGCTACGCCAGCTTTAACCGAGTTAAGCCAAACTGTGTGGGATATGGGTAATGACTTTTTTCCAGCCACCAGCTTTCAAATCTCTAATATTAATGGCGGTACGGGCGCAGGCAATGTGATCCCTGGGGAGCTAGAGGTACAATTTAATTTTAGATTTAGTACCGAAGTTACTCATCAACAACTACAACAAAAAGTAAATTCCATTTTACAAAAACACAATTTAAATTATGAACTCAATTGGATTGTGAATGGCTTGCCGTTTTTAACCGATCACGGTCCATTGGTTGATGCCACCGTAGCCGCCATTAAATCGGTAACGGGGTTAACCACTAACTTAGAAACAACAGGTGGCACCTCAGATGGTCGTTTTATCGCACAAACGGGTGCTAAAGTTATTGAATTAGGGCCACGTAATGCCACTATTCATAAAGTGGACGAGTGTGTTAGCACCGACGACCTAATCGCGCTGGCCGATATTTACGAACAAATATTAGAGCACCTGTTAACTTAATGACTGCAAATAAAGAACTCATACAATGCATCACTGGCCAAAGTGATGCACATTTAGTTGCCATACAAAATCACTCTTTGCATGCCGATATTGTAAATGACTTTATTGCACTGCAAACAGCGGCTGCATCAGCAGGCTTTGATTTATGTATTGCATCAAGTTTTCGGGATTTTAACCGTCAATCAGCTATTTGGAACGCTAAATTTTCCGCTAAGCGGCCGGTATTAAGCAAAGCGCAGCAACACGTTGATATTAATTCGCTCAGTGATATTGATAAATGCATTGCCATTATGCTTTATTCTGCGCTACCAGGGGCAAGTCGCCATCATTTAGGGACTGATTTAGATATTTACGATAAAGGCGCAGTGAGTGACGATTATGTTTTGCAATTGAGCCCTAATGAATATCAGCAAGGTGGGCCTTTTGCTAAACTAAGCCAATGGCTAGACACTCATCTAGCAGAATTTGGATTTTATCGACCTTACCAGTACGACTTGGGCGGGGTAGCTCCTGAGCTTTGGCATATTAGCCACATAGCGCAATCAGCGCAGCTTATTCGCCACCTTACGCCAGAAGTGTTGCACGACTGCATTAAACACAGTGATTTATTAGGTAAAGACGCTATTTTAACCCACTTACCTGCATTGTATGAACGCTTTGTGATCAATGTAAGTCCATCAGCTAAGCAGTTTTAGTCTTTTTATTTAAAGTAAAAACTAATACCGCTAGTAAAATGATACTGCTGGGGAGCATAAATTGTACAGTTAATGTCTCTGATAAAAACACTGCCCCTGCAATAGCCGCCAAAACGGGTACGCATAACTGCACTATGGCTGCATGCGTGCTCTTTAATAGTGGCATAGCCACATACCAAATACTGTACCCTACGCCAGATGCGATGGCACCTGAGGCTATTGCAAGTAACGCCCCTTCGATACGTATATTTTTAAGCTGGCTCATTCCCACCACAATTAAAATAGGTAGCACTAATAAACTACGAATAAAATTAAAGGCAGTGGCTCTTAGCGGCGACACACACGCCTTGCCACGAATACTGTAAATTCCCCACGCAATGCCACTTATACTCATTAATAATGCAGCCATCAACGGTGGTGCTGTCTGTGAGGGCACCATTAAGTAAACAAATGCAGCAAACGCCACTATAAATGCAAGCCATTGCACAGCACTTAAACGCTCTTGTTTATATATGCCCCAGCCAATCATTGTAAATTGCACCGCCGAGAATAAAATAAGCGCCCCCATACCGGTATCAAGCTCGATATAAGCAACAGAAAAACACAGCGCATATATCAATAAGCTAGCACTGCTTCGCCAACTGCCAGTATCGTTAATAATAGGATTACTTAACTGCGCTTTTTTATTTAACTGCCTAGTATAGAGCAGCATAATAATGGTCAAACACACTGCCCCGCTCAGTAACCTAATAACGGTAAAATTCCACGCATCAATGTAGCCTTGCGCCAACGCTAACCGACATAATAACGAATTTGCAGCAAAGGCAACTAACGCGATAATAGTAAACAGTGTTGCTTTCAAATTAATTCCTAACGTATTGATAAATATGTACCGTATTTATATACCGATTAAATTAACGTCCAATGTTGTAAACGTTACCATGGTTATTTTTTAAATGATAAAGTTTTTATTAAGGGTTTTTGTTCTATGTTTATACACTACGCTTTTTTACAATCTTTCACACTTGTATTTATTGGCAGTATGTTAACCTTACAGAATAAATAAGAAGGAGTGCGCGTGCGTCACATTTTAATTTTTAGTCTTTGCTTTATTGTAAGTGGTTGCAGCACCATTGGCTTTGACGATCTCTTTAATGATTACGCCACTAATACCACCCCTATTAGACAAGCCATTACGAATAATAATATTGAGAGTGCACGCTCCTTAATAAGCAAAAACAGCAAAACACACAGTAATTATTTATTGAGCCAATTAGAACAAGGCCGTATCGCGGATTTAGCCAACAACCCCGATAACGCACAAGTTCATTTTGAAACTGTCTATCAACAAATGCAATCTAAGCGCCAAGCTGCAAAAATACAAGTAAGTGCTGGGCTTGAGCAAAGTAATGCGCTGTTAACCAACGACTCAGCTATTGGTTATACACCGCCCGCCTACGAAATGAGTATGTTGCATAGCTACAAAGCGCTCAATTATGTTTATAAACATGATATTGAAAGCGCCTTAGTTGAAATACGCCGTGCTAATAAAGTACAAGTTGATGAACTATTAAATAATCAAAGCGAATTTGATAATGCGGTTGCCCAAGCACAGCAACACTATCCCGATATGGATAACTTAATTCGCTCGGTCAAAAATGGCTTTCAAAATGCGTACACGTTTTACTTATCAGGGTTGCTATATGAAACGGCAAAGCAAGGTGATGATGCCTACATAGACTATAAAAAAGCACTCGAAATACAACCTAACAATCCGTATTTACAACACGATGTACTGCGTCTTGCTAAGCAGCAAGGTTTTGCTGATGACTATAACCAATTTAAACGCCAGTTTGGTGAAGTTAACACCTTAGAAAAAAACCAAGGCGAAGTGGTTATATTATTCGAACAAGGCCTGATACCAAAACAACACGAATTTAAATTACGATTACCCATTTATACTTCACAAGGAGACGCCCGCTTTTATAGTCTCGCCATGCCCATTTATATAAATAATGCCTATGAAAGCACCGTTAACAACGTCAAAATTAATGACCACGTATTATCACTAAGCCCGCTAGTGCACTTAGAGGCACTGGCCGCTAAAACGTTAGAGCAGCAAGTTGCTGGGCGTGTATCGAGGCAAATATTGCGCTTAGTGGCGAAAGAAAAGCTGCGCGCTGAGCTTGCCCGCAGTGGCGGTGATGTGGGGAATATTTTAGCAAATTTATATAATCTTGCATCTGAGCAAGCCGATACCCGCAGCTGGCTTACCTTACCCAATCAAATTAGCCTTGCCCGCAGTGCAGTGGCTGCAGGCGAACATACCTTAAATGTTGGCTCACAACCGCCAATAAATTTTACCGTTAGTAAGCAAAGGTTAACGTTAATCTACCTAACCTCTGTTAATAACTATTTTAACTCCCATGTAGTGCAACTTTAGGAGCCATCATGAAATACATACTCCCCATTATTGCGTTGTTTATGCTTAGCGCATGTAGCAGCCGACCTGTAACCTCAGGCATTGGAGTTGAACAAACTACCAACGCCTACAAAGAGCAGCTCAATGTTAACAATCCACAGTTAGCAAAAAAGCTATTAATTAGTGATGTAAAAACTCGTCAAACAAATAACCTAACCGACGTGGTAGTCACCTTGGCAAGTACCTATAAAAAGTCACAATATTTACAGTATCAATTTAACTGGTTTGATAAAGATGGCTTTGTAATTAAAGGCAACCACTCGCCGTGGCAAGCCCTCACATTATTTGGCTTTGCTAAAACTCAGCTTGCAGGGCTCGCGCCTAGCCCTAATGCCGTTACTTTCTCTTTAGCTGTAAGAGAAGTGTCTACTGAAGCACAAGAATTTAAAGATTAAGGAAACCATTATGATCAATAAACAATTCAAATCACTCTCTGGCTATGCAATTTTAGGCTTAGCCGCACTCACACTAACCGGCTGTGCTAATAAAGCAGTCGTTAGTTATGGTGATGCCCAAGCCGTAGAAACCACAGATATAAACTTTGGCTCTACCGACCTACAAAAAGTAGCCTCGCAAATGACCGACTCACTGCTAAGTTCGCCAGTGGTTGGTACTATGACTGCCAATACCCGCCCTGTGGTATTTGTTGAGCGTATTAAAAACAAAACCAGTGAACACATAGACACTGAGTCAATTACTGACTCAATTTCGACTCAATTACTTCGCAGTGGAAAATTTAGATTTGTTGATATGACTCGTGTAGAAGCGGTTCGTGAACAACTTACATTTCAAAATGAAGATGCACTGATCAATCCAAGCACTGCGGTGGCCTTTGGTAAACAAATTGGTGCGCAATATATGCTGTACGGTAACCTATCGAGCATTGTTAAATCTAATGCTGACAAAGCCGATGTGTACTACAAATTTACAATGCGCTTAATGGATATGCAAAGTGGCCTTGTTGAATGGGCTGACGAAACTGAAATTCGTAAAACCCGTGAAAAATCTACCTTTGGTTGGTAACTAACAGGAGCGAACCATGAAAACGCTTAGCTTATTTTTATGCACTTTATTAATATTTAGTGCCCCCACTTTTGCCAAGTATGAACGCAATAAAGCCGTTCCTGTGCAGCAAGTACTATTTGGTAAAGTGAAGTCGGTGCGCAACATTACAGAGCAACAATTGGTTCACGATAAAAGTAACGGTTGGAAAACCTTTGGCGGTGCCTTACTAGGCGGTGTTATTGGTAACCAGTTTGGCGGCGGCAGTGGTCGCACGGTTGCAACTATTTTAGGATCAGTGATTGGTGGTAATGTTGCGCATAATCAGCAACAGACACAACGCTATGAAAACCTCCAATTAGTTGAACTACTTATACAAGTAGAAAGTGGTGAACAATTTATGGTGGTACAAGACAGCGATCCCGCTATGCGTTTTCACCGAGGTGATAATGTGCGTCTTATTTATTTAACTAATAACACAGTGCGCGTAGATAGCGCTTATTAGAGTCTATTTATGTTTCGAGCTTAATTCTGAAAGTTCCAACAAAAAACCTAACTTACGTCGCTAAGTTAGGTTTTTTTAAATGTATTCACTTTTATTTATTAAGCGGGTTCTTTTGCCCAAAGCTGCTCGTTTTCATGCATTTCATATAAACCATGTGCACGGTTAATCAGTAAATTTGCAAAATCAGCTTGGGTTTTATCTCGCGCACCCGCGGTAATAATTTGATCGGCCTTTAACTGCCACTGCAGTGAAAAATAACGCATAGCATCGCGTGCATCTTTTGCTGCAGATGCTTCAGCGTGATCGGTTGGTAAACGACCGGTGATCACCCAGTAGCTTTTACCGTTTTGCGCTTTAAATTTCCATAGCGCGCATAAAGGCGCTAAAAAACGGCTTTCTTTTTCAAGCAATGTTTTGGGCATAATGCCTTTTTCAGCTAAATGTTTTTGCGCATTTTGAAAACATTCGCGCTGCCATTGAATTTCTTGTTGCTGAAGTTCAGCTTGCTGCTCTGGTGTTAATGGTTTTTGTTCTTGTTGCTGCATTTTAATAACCTTTTTACTTCTTTGTTTACACTTTAAGGGCATAACAAATAAGGCGCAAGCATAAATAGCGTGCTTAACACCTTATTCGCAGCTGTTTGCTGGGTTTTTAAGCAAACCGATTATTTTATGTTGTGATCAAACGACCCCACATCACCGGGGAACACCACTGGCGATTCAACACCCTGTTTATTAACGCTAGCAACGCCAAAATAGTAGTTATCAATAACCACATTTTTAAGCGTAAACTCGCTAACATTATCAACCCATTGGCTGTATTGCCATTGTGGCTCACTCGTATAGCGCCAGTAAATTTTGTAACCGGCAATATTTTTATCTTCCGATGGTTGCCAAGAAAGTGTGGTACTGGCGCGTACGGCACCACTAATTTTCACTTCTTTCGGTGGCGCTGGTGCCCATGCCATTGACGCTAGGCTCACCGCATTCAATGACGTGAGTTTTGCGGCGTAATCAAAATCAACCCCATCGATGGTATCACCGTACACTATGCCATTTTCGGTGCGTAGGTCTTGATGTTGACGGTCGTAATGCTCGTTAGTTTCCATTATACGTACAGCCGCAAAGCCCGCATCATTAAATGGGCGATGATGCCCTCCTCGAGCAAATCGGTCGAGTCTGTATACCAGCATAGTGTCTAAATTTTCAATGTATTTATCGGCAATGGTGTCTATGTAACGCGCTAAATTACGACTCGCTGAGTCAACTTCGCCACCGGTAAAACGACGAGTACGCGCTTGCTCTTTGGTTTCAACCACTCGCGTCCCTTCTGAAAAAATGCGTGCAGTGGTGTTATCGGTTACGCCATTAATACCGGTAATATTACCAATCATGTCGTTATTTAAAACACCATGAACCTGCCAATTATTTTTTTGCGCATAAGCGGTTAAAATTTTACCGCCAAATAAACCTTGCTCTTCACCTGAGAGCGCCGCGTAAACAACCGAGCCATTAAATGTATATTTCGATAAAACACGCGCTGCCTCAATAACACCGGCAACCCCTGAAGCGTTATCGTTTGCCCCTGGCGCATCGCTGGTAAAATCCATTACATCACTAACGCGCGAGTCTATATCACCCGACATCATCACCATACGATTAGGCTCAGTACTGCCGCGCTGAATCGCAATTATGTTAACCACTTCTACAGGGTTAGGAATGCGCTTTTCTCCCGAAATGGTTTGTTTTACCTCTATTATTTCTAAGCAGCCACCACATTGTGCCGAAATCGCTTCAAATTCTTTTTTAATCCAACGCCTTGCCGCGCCAATACCACGTGTATCAGACTTAGTCTCTGATAGCGTATGTCGCGTACCAAAACCCACCAGCGTTTGAATATCACTCTCAATACGCTGCGCCGAAATTTCTTGTGCAATTTTATGCAATGATGCTTGTTGTGTAGACTCGCCAGCAAAGCTTGTAAGCGTTACAGAACTTAATGATGCCAACACACCATACTTTATAAGTCGATTAACGAACTTTAAACCTAAATTAGACATAGCATTGTTATCCTCATAATGAATGCCACCAACATGACAGCAGAAACCAATAACCGCAAACCTTTTGAGATAGACACTAAAAATCACACGCTTAATTACATATTATTAACACCTTGAATTTTACTTAGAATTTAACCCACACCAAACAAGTCCCCTGTTCAAGCACACTATTTTAATAAAAATAATCACTTATACTGTTTTGACCGTATATAGTGCTAAACATAATTAATCAGCTATCATTTTATAAAGGCTAATTTAATCAATAAGGTGCTGAAATAACATGAAGAAACACGAAGAATTACCAGAGGATCATGTTGATCCCCTGATGCAGTATTTACATCATGCTATTCGCTTTGCAATTAAAATACTGGCAGTGCTCATGGTGCTGGTTATTTTTTGGAGTATTGCTGATGTAGTGTATGTTTTATACATGCGGTTAAGTTCTCCGCCTTATTTTTTATTAAATATTGAAGACATTCTGCAAACCTTTGGTGCCTTTATGGTGGTGCTAATTGCGGTAGAAATATTTACTAACATTCGGTTATATTTGGGCTCTAGCTCGCTGCCCGTTGAACTTGTTATTGCTACCGCACTGATGGCTGTGGCGCGTAAAATTATTGTCCTCGATTTAAAATTAGTGACCTCAGAGCAAATTGTTGGCCTGGCGTTAGTTACCTTAGCACTGGGTATATCGTATTGGCTGGTAAAAAATAAAACCGGCCACACTAAGCTATAAACGGTTAACTCAACTTGAGTTAACCGACGCACACCTCATTCCCACTGCGCCTTTGTGTTTTACAATGGTATAGTGGGACATCTTTATAAATATTTAATTAAGCAGTTAATATGTATCGACTATTTGAACGGATGACTAAACCGTTCCCAGAGCGTTCTCCATCTCAGCCTCCTAAAACCCTTTTTGCATTTTGTCGTCACTACACCAAAGGCATGGAATTGTCGTTAGTGCTTATGTCGCTCAGTGCCGCATTACTCGCTATTTTAGAGGTGTCTTTATTTAGTTATATGGGCCAACTGGTTGACTGGCTTGGCGAGTACACACCTGAAGAGCTGTTTTCGCAGCAACAATCCGCGCTAATAAAAATGGGGTTAATGCTTTTAGTCGTCATGCCTGTAGTCGTATTTTTTAGATCGGCTATTTTACATCAATCGCTTTTGGGCAATTACCCTATGTCGATTCGTTGGTTGGCACACCGTTATTTACTGCGTCAAAGTGTCAGCTTTTATCAAAACGAATTTGCTGGGCGTATCGCTACAAAAGTATTACAAACCTCATTAGCAGTACGTGAGTCAGTCACTAAGTTACTTGATGTACTTATGTACATTGCTGTTTATTTTGGCTCAATGGTGTTTTTAGTGGCCGCCTCAGACTGGCGTTTAATGTTGCCATTATTAGTGTGGTTAGCATTGTATATTTGCGTGCAAATTTACTTTGTACCCCGATTAAAAAGTATTGCCAGTTCACAAGCTGATGCACGCTCAGAAATGACCGGCCGTATCGTCGACAGCTACACAAATATTTCAACCATTAAGCTGTTTTCTTACACCCAACGCGAAGAACAATACGCTAAACAAAGTATGGATGTATTTTTACAGCCTGTTTATAAACAAATGCGCTTGGTCACCAGCTTAAACGTGGTTATTCAAAGCTTAAACTATTTGTTAGTGTTTTCAGTGGCAGCAGTGTCTTTGTATTTATGGTCGTTAAGCGCCATTAGTGCAGGAGCGATTGCCGTGGCATTGAGTTTATCGTTAAGGCTCAATGGCATGGCCCAATGGATCATGTGGGAAATTAGCAGCTTGTTTGAAAACATTGGCACCGTGGCCGATGGCATGCGCACCCTTTCTAATCCTATTGCGGTTGATGACAAACCAGAAGCCGAAACGTTAAAGGTCACCCAAGGGGCAATCGACTTTAATAATGTACATTTTAATTACGGTAAAGCCGTGAATGAAAATAACCGTGGCCCCGTAATAAACGGATTAAACTTAAACATTAAACCCGGTGAAAAAATCGGCTTTGTGGGTCGCTCTGGCGCGGGTAAATCCACCTTAGTTAACTTGTTGCTGCGCTTTTACGATACCGACAAAGGCAGCATTAGTATTGATGGCCAAAATATCACGGATGTAAGCCAAGAAAGCCTTCGCCGCTATATTGCTATGGTTACCCAAGATACATCCCTACTGCACCGCTCAGTAAAAGATAACATTTTATACGGCAGACCCGATGCCACAGAAGCCGAAATGCTCGATGCGACTAAGCAAGCCAAAGCCCTTGATTTTATAACCGATTTAGAAGACAGCAAAGGCAACAAAGGCTTTGATGCGCAAGTAGGCGAACGAGGGGTCACCCTGTCAGGCGGTCAGCGCCAACGTATTGCTATTGCACGCGTACTACTTAAAAACGCACCAATCCTCATACTTGATGAAGCCACCAGCGCTTTAGACTCTGAAGTCGAAGCGGCTATTCAAGCAAGCTTAGATGATTTAATGACAGGTAAAACAGTAATCGCCATTGCCCATCGATTATCGACCATTGCACAAATGGACAGACTCATCGTGCTTGATGAAGGCGGCGTTGTAGAGCAAGGCAGTCACGATGAATTAATTGCCCAAGGCGGCATTTACGCTGCTCTTTGGGCGCATCAAACCGGTGGTTTTATTGGCGTTGAGTAATTAGGTTAACAGGGCAAGCTGAATATTAAGCTTGCCCTGCTTAATGCTACATTCTGTCCTTAGCTATTGATCTTAAATATAATTTATAAGCATTTAGTCGGCATTTTGATACATATGCTTGTTCTTTAAATCATAAAATGCCACATTCCCCGTGTTTTATCATCACGCTTTGAATTTTATTATGTCTTTATTAAGTAAACACAAATACACCCTGTTTGGGGTGCTCGCAATTTTGCTCTGGAGCAGTTTAACTGCCTTTATTCGCGACTTATCAGAACTATTTAGCCCAATTGGTGGCGCTGCTTTAATGTACAGCGTCAGTGCGATTTTTTTAATACTAGTCATGGGTGTACCAAGGCTAAGCAATTACCCAAAACGCTATTTAGTCTTTGGTGGCAGCTTATTTGTTATTTACGAAATGTGTTTAGCGTTATCCCTCGGCTTTGCAAATAGTCGCCAGCAAGCGTTAGAAATGGCAATTATTAACTACCTTTGGCCAGCGTTAACCATTTTATTTTCGATTATTGTTAACCGCACTAAGGTAAGCGTATTAGTCTACCCGAGCATACTGATTGCATTTTTAGGGGTTGCATCGTGTATTGCAGGCAACAGTGGTTTATCTATGGCTGTATTAACCGCTAATATTAGCGACAACCCATTGCCCTACTCTATGGCGTTTGCAGCAGCGTTTATTTGGGCTGTGTATTGCAGTGTAACGGTTAAACTTAGCAAGGGTAAAAATGCCATTAATGTGTTTTTTGCAGCCACGGCAATTTCTTTATGGATAAGTTACGGACTGAGTAATGAACCCAGCTTTGAGTTTAACGTATATTCTAGTTTTACTTTATTGCTGGCAGGGGTGGTTATTGGTGGAGGTTACGCACTATGGAACCAAGCAATAATTGGCGGTAACCTAGTGTTATTAGGCACCTTGTCTTACTTTATTCCTGTATTGTCTACGCTATTTGCCTCTATTTACTTATCACTATCGCTCACCAACGCATTTTGGCAAGGCGTAGTATTAGTTACATTAGGCTCATTAATGTGTTTTATTGTGACCCGAAAAACAAAGCCAGCCCAATAAAATAAGTAAGCGAAAAGCTAGGGACTGTCTGCTTTTCGCTTTAATCATTTAATTAGCTTGCTAATCGCAGTCCTAACAGCACTAACATCACAATGTTTGCAATCACACCAATCAAAAAGAAGTAACTACGCGGGCTGGGGTTTTTCTCTGTGGCAATGGCGTAATACAGTGCCATATGAATTAAACGTGCAATAACGTAAACCCAAATACAGATTGCAAAAACCGAACTGTGATAATTCATCACAAAGGCAAATAAAACCGTTCCTATAAATAACGCACTATTTTCTAATGTGTTATGAAAGGTGCGATGCGCTCTAAATATAAAACTCTCATGAGATAGGTCTTTATCAATTTTTCCTGGTACAGCCCCAGGCTGTTTGGCTTTACTAAACGTCGCCACTGTCCACTGAACTAACATCATAATTAAATATAAATAAAATGCTATAAACGCTGAATGTGCTATATCGGTCATTGTTTAATCCTTTGTGTTGTTATTAGAGTAATAGTTACAGCAACTATCAAGCCAAAGATAAGCCACTGATGTATATAGTAATTACTTTTTAGTAAAATAATTTTTTGTAATAGATTCATTCTTTATATAAAACTTACTCTATCACAGCGTCTTGGTATTTTTTTAGAGTCTGAGCGCAACTTAAAACCAGTACTAATTACGTATTTTATAATTTTTATTTGAGTATTTATTCTAAGTGTTGTTTTATAGTGTTACTGATAACGGAACGGTAAAATGAATATGATGAATAAAATAACCAAATGCTTGGTAACCTTAGCGCTATTGAACTGTGTATCAGCGCCCGCTTTTTCAGCTCAATATGAAATCGAAAAAGGTGAAAACTTGGCTAAGTTGGCGCAATACAAAGACGTAGCCACCATTAAACGCAATTTCGCAAAACAAATAGCGCTTAATTACAGTGTATTAAACGCTGATCTTAAACAAACGCTAAGCCAATATAAACTGGTTTTGAATGCGGATCAGCTACCGTCTTTAGGTATGCACACACAACAAAATACTCGTTTAGCAAACAACGCGTTACAACAACTGAAAGGTTTACCACAAAACACAGGTAGTTTGTTACAAGTGCGTTTGGCAAGCGATAAAATGCTTAGCGCTTGGCAGCAAGGCGAACGCCCTTTATTTGCATTTGCACCCGCTGGTGACGATACGCAATGGAGCGAGATTGAAGCGTTCGATCAGTATGGTGACATTCATTATCTTAGTGTTGACCAAATGCCGACCCAACCTGTCTTTATTGTCGAATTAGATCAACAAAAAGTACAAGATGCGGGTATTGCAGTAATGAGAGGAATTTTATCTACTAACAAATTCAGTAAAAGCACGGTTAGTCCACGAAACCAGTTAAGCAATGAACAACCTCTGCAAACCAGTGTATTGAAAAAAATACGCTTAGAAGATGACAAAGAACCTTGGATCTCAGGTGGTGCTGAAATTTATGCCATTGTAACGGGTGTCGACCCCACCCGAGATGAACCAATATTAGATATCGTTGATTTACCGTATTTAGATCATGATCAAACCGATTACAGCCCTAATCAGGTGCTCATTCATTGGCAACGTTATCGTTGGCAAGCGGTTGATTTACTCTTAATGGAACAAGATGACAACACCAACTATAAAACTCTAGCAATAAAATTATTAGAAATATCAGAGCAAGTAATGGCGAGCATTCCTGATTTACAAGCGCAGGGTTATGCCATTATCCCTAAGCTGACCAATGAACTGCTAAAAGCAATGCCGGATGAATGGTTTACTAATAATGACGATTATGTTGATGTTTTTTACACGCTGTTTGAAAACAAAGACTATCAAGAATATAAAGGAGCAAGCAGTAATGCGACCATTACGCTATCTCCTTTAGAAATTAACCCAAGACTAAACTAAGTCATCCCCATTCGCTTAATTATTATTGCGGATGGTATCACTCCCCCATACTTCAATAGCCACCCATTAGCGCTTTAACGTTAACGGGTGGCTTTATCTTAAAGTCATCTTTTGAAAACACGCGTTATATTTTAATACCCTAACCTTGCGCCACTGATTTACGAAAGCGCATTAATGCAACAATAAAAAACACACTGCCAATAACAGTTAATGCTAAAAAGTAAGGCCAAACTACATCCCACCCTGCTCCTCGGTATAAAATTGCTTGAGCAAATTTTACAAAATGCGTTGTTGGCGCCAATAACATAATATTTTGCACTACCTCAGGCATACTTTCACGCGGCGTAACACCGCCAGAGAGCATTTGTAATGGTAATAAAATTAAGATCATCAATAACCCGAGTTGCGGCATGGTGCGCGCCTGTGTGCCTAACAATATACCCAGCGATGTGGTCGCAAATAAATGAATAGCAACGCCAAATAAAAATAAGCCTGGCGAGCCATGAATAGGCACTTGTAACAAACCTTCGATCACAATAAATAATGAAAATGCAGTCAGTAATAAAATCACTAAACCATTAGCCCAAATTTTCGCCATCACTATTTCAAAGGGGCTTAATGGCATCACTAATAAATGCTCTAATGTGCCGTGTTCACGTTCACGGATCACCGCGGCGCCAGTTAAAATAATCGAAATCATTGTGATCACGTTCATCAATTCCATCACGCTACCAAACCATACGCTTGTCATGTTTGGGTTAAACATAATGTGCGCCGATTGCTTTATTGGCAGTGAATAAACGGTTCGATAACCTTGCACAAATTCATTTACTTCGCCGTTAATAATGGTTTGAATATAGTTATCACCAATAAATGCTTGCGACATACGCGTAGCATCTATATTTACTTGAATCGTAGGTTGCTTAGCTGCAAGTACATCACGCTCAAAATAAGGCGGGATATTAAGCACAAAAGTATAACGGCCATTATCCATAGCTGAGTCAACATCGCTTAATGAAATACTGTCTGGCGTTTTGAAGTAAGGCTCATAAAAGGCATTAATAATACGCTTGGATAATTGCGATTGGTCGTGATCAACAACTGCAATCGGCGCATTATTTAACTCTATCGACGTGGCTGAAGCCACCACATAAATCAGCCCAGTAAAAGCAAAAAAAACGAATAGCAGCAAAACCTTATCACGCCATAAACTACGCAACTCTTTAATACCTAAATTAATAATGTTTCCGCGACGTTGCATGGCTATTTGTCCTGCTTTGGAAGTAAAAATACACTGGCCAGAGTCAGCACGGGTATAAAAGCGAATAAAGGCAGTAGCTGAGCTGATAAATCAGAAAAATTAAGCGCTTTATTAAAGACCCCTCGACACGCCTCTAAAAAGTAGGTGGTTGGAAACAGTTTGCCAATAATCGCTCCAAACCCTTCCAAGGAAGAAACAGGGTCAATTAGCCCACAAAAGTTAACGGCAATCATCAACACCACCACCGTAGTGGCTGCCAGTGCTGAAATTTGTGTTTTTGTAAAAGCCGAAATTAACAGCCCCACCCCCGTAGTCGCTGTAACGTATAATAATGCAGCCAAACTAAGCGCCCAAAAGCTGCCTTTTAGCGCCACACCAAACACGGTAATAGCAAGTGCGACTAAGCCAAAAAAGCTGATCATACTCACTAAAATGTAAGGCAGCTGTTTGCCAATAATAAATTCCAGCCGATTAACCGGTGTTACATATAAGTTTATGATTGAACCCAACTCTTTTTCGCGCACTACGCCAAGCGCCATCAATATTGCAGGAATAAATACCAATAGTAGTGGAATAACCGCCGGCACCATGGCCTCAATGCTTTTAAAATCTTGGTTATAACGATAGCGAGATTCAATATTAGCTGGCACTAAGTTTGGTACTTGTGCATAAGTGCGCAAAGATAAGTTGGTTAAATAGCTGTAATACACGCCGCTCATATAACCATTAATCGTTTCTGCCCTAAACGGCATAGAACCATCAATCCACACTACAATTTCAGGTTTACGGCCGCGTTTAAATTGCTGACCAAAGTTAGGTGGAATTTCAACGGCCACGCTTAACTCACCATTGCGCATTCGTTTATTAAGTTCTTGCGGGCTTTTAATATCTGCTCTTTGAATAAAGTAACGCGAACCTGCCATATTTTGAATGTAGTTGCGGCTCTCGGGTGATTGGTCTTGATCTAGTACCGCAAAGCTTAAATCTTCAACATCAAATGTAATGCCGTAACCTAAAATAAACAGCAAAATTATCGAGCCCAGCAAAGCAAACGTTAGGCGAATAGGATCGCGCCACAACTCTAGCGTTTCGCGATGCGCATAACCAAATAGCCGCAACAAACTAAATGTGGGGTTAGTGTTATTTTTACGAGTAGCGAGCGCTGTAGCCAATGCTTTGGGTTTATCAGTTATCGATACTTGTATCGCCGAGCTTGCTCCCGCTGCATTTACCGCCTCTTCTAAATATTCAATAAAGGCAGCTTCTAGTGTGTCGGTATTACGCGCTTGGCACAGTGCAGCTGGCGTATCGCTGGCAAGTATTTTACCTGCATGCATTAACGAAATTCTATCGCAACGTGCCGCTTCATCCATAAAGTGAGTCGAAATAAAAATAGTCACGCCTTGTTCGCGCGAAAGCTCAATGAGTAGCTGCCAAAAGTCATCCCTTGCAACGGGGTCTACCCCCGATGTGGGCTCATCAAGTATGAGCATTTCAGGGCTATGTACTACTGCAACAGCAAGCGATAAACGCTGGCGAATACCTAGGGGCAAATCGGTAGGAAAATCGTCACTGTATTTTTTAAGGTTAAACCGAGTAATTAAATCTTTAACGCGCGGCTCTATTTTCTCTGCAGGTAAGTGAAATAAACGCGCATGCAATACCAAGTTTTGCTTCACTGTAAGCTCGTTATAAAGCGAAAATGCTTGCGACATAAAACCAACGCGTTTGCGGCTTTCGATGTTATTGGCATCGACCTTTTCACCAAACAATTTTGCTTCGCCGCTGGTTGCCGGTTGTAACCCGGTAAGCATTTTCATTGTGGTGGTTTTTCCACAGCCATTTGAGCCTAAAAAGCCAAAAATTTCACCTTGTTCAATACTCAAGCTCACCTTGTTAACGGCGGTAAAATCGCCAAATGTTTTACATAATCCATTTGCTTCTATAGCGAACTGAGTTGTGTTTAAGTCTTGTTTACGAGGTGGCACAACTAACCGCTGATGATCATGGCGTTTTTCTTCAGGAAGTAATGCTATAAAGGCTTCATCAAGCGATTCTTTATTAGTTTGCGCTTTCAGGTTTTGTGGGCTGCCCGTACCGATTACTTTTCCATCGTCCATAGCAACTAGCCAATCAAAATCATCGGCTTCTTCCATGTAGGCGGTCGCAACCAGTACGCTCATTTGTGTATTTTCAGCGCGAATACTGTTTATTAATTGCCAAAATTGACGACGCGATAGCGGATCAACTCCGGTAGTTGGCTCATCTAAAATTAATAATTGAGGGTAATGGATCAGTGCGCAGCACAAACCGAGTTTTTGTTTCATCCCACCAGAGAGCTTTTCTGCGGGGCGATCGGCAAATGCCTCTAAGCCTGTACTTTTTAAAAGGTTATTAATTCGTTGTTTTCGCTCGGCTTTATTTTGAGAAAATAGACGACCAAAAAAATCTATATTTTCAAACACAGAAAGTGTTGGATACACATTTTTGCCAAGCCCTTGAGGCATATAAGCAATGCGTGGCGACACCGTATTACGAAAACCACTGCTGCGCATATTGCCGTTTAATACCTCAACCTCCCCCTCTTGAATCGCCCTTGCCCCCGCTATAAGTGCCAGCAAGCTTGATTTTCCTACGCCATCAGGGCCTATAAACCCGACCATTTTCCCGGCAGGTAATGAAATACTAATGTTGTCCAGCACGCGATTATTAGCATAGCGATGGCTCACCTTAGTAAGCGTAACCACACTTTCACTTGGTGGCTGTTGAATGTTTTTATCGTCGTTATCCATTATTCAGGCACTCGTACCTGTAATGACGTAGGCCAATTTTTTTCAGGCGCTAACAACACATAAGCAAGCCCTGGCACCCCTGTTTTTACTTGTTTGATATGATCTTTTAATAACTGCGAATCGAGCTTTACCTTAACTCTAAACATCAGTTTATCGCGCTCGTTTCGGGTTTCTACCGATTTAGGGGTAAATTGCGCCTGTGCAGATACAAACGTCACTTTAGCCGGCAATGTATACTCGGCAACAGCATCAATAACAATGCGCGCTTGTGAGCCTATTGTTACCTTGCCCGCTTGCGCTGTTGGTAAATATATACTCATATAAACATCGGTTAAATCCAATAACGATAAAACCTTGCCACCACTGCCAAGCACTTCGCCAGGCTCAGCTAATCGATACAATATACGTCCATTGATTGGTGCTTTGAGCGTGCTGTCGGCTATGTTGCTTTGTAATCGCTCAATACGTGCCTGCGCTGCTTCTATTTCAGCATCCGACTGCACAACTTTTACGTTTGCCGCGGTTAAAGCAGCTTGCGCAATAGCAGAGGTGGTTCGTTGTTGATCTACCACTTCTTTTGAAATATGGCCTTTTTCCAATAATTTTGCAGAGCGGCGCAATTCAGTTTGTGCAAAATTAAGCTCACTTTTATGCTGCTCTACAATCGCTAATGCGTATTTACGAGACTCATTGGCAACACGAAGTCCCGCCTGAGCTTCACGTAACTGTGCATTTAAATCATCAGTGTCAATAACCGCTAGCGTTTGACCCGCTTTAACCATATCGCCTTCTTGCACCATAACGTCAACTAAGCGGCCCGGTAATTTTGTAGCAATATCGTACTCAGTCGCTTCAATTCGCCCATTTCCATAGGCAACACTGTCAGGGAGTTGTTCAGCAAATGATGTAGGTTGCAAGGTTTGCCAAGCATACCAGCCAGCCCCGCCCACAATGACCAAAACAGCGAGCTTACTCAAAGATTTGAACGTTGATTTAATTGTCATGTGCTAAAACTCCATGTATGTAAAAAGTATATAAGTGAGGGTAGTCAAGGTAAAAATTTTTAGGATACAGCACGCTATTTGTTATATAAAAGCAACCCTGCTTTGTAAGTACAACAAGGGTAGTTGTAATAAGCGATTTAAACGAACTTAAAAATCCAGCGTCACTAATTTACCACTCTCACCGTTAATAAAGATGATGTGGATCAATATAAATTAGAGTTAATGCACTAATTATTAGTGATTTTTTAAAACAGCAGGATAAAAGAAAGGGAAAACATCAAGGCACCTACTGAGCGCCTTAATACTAATTATGTCAGCGGCAGATTAGCTTACAATTTATAGTAACAAAACCCGCTACGACCTTAATGCTAAGCTAATCAATACCACGCCATGATCGGTGCTTAAATCATCACGCTCAAATTCAGGGTTAATTAAATGACGATCGTAAGTATGGTACTGGCTCACCTCAAAAAAGCTGTCGTCGTAACTTGAGTCAAACTCGCAAGACAACAAAATGTAGTCAAGCACTGAACTGCTCGCGCCAAAATAATGGGTAGGCTTTCGCTTTAAATCCACTGTATTTTCATTATTTTGATTAGCCAAATTTAATTGCGACTTTGCAAATAACTGCCACGCATCGTTAAGGCAATATTTTGCAAGGTAAGTGTTACTGTCAAACGCAGGGGCAAAGCGCAGTGTATTTGTTAGTAAATGGCTTAAAACGCCATCGGCTAAGTCGTTGTTAAAATCGCCCATTAAAACCATTGGGTTTTGTGAAGATTCGCGGCGTGCAATGATGTCTATCATCAGCAATGTAGCCTCACTGCCGCGCTGAATAGTTGAGCCCCAACTCCCTGCTATATCGGCTTTTAATAGCTCGATAATATTTTTTTCGGGTGTGAGGTCTTTGTTTTGCTCATCAAGCTCTATCATTGAGCGCTTAGACTTAAAATGCACCACATAACAATCCGTGTTGCCGATATGCGGTAAAGTTATTGTAGCTCTAAGCACCTTTCGGCTAAATGTAAAATCATCAGTTAAACCAAGGGTTTGAGCAAGCTCATGGTCGTGCTCAACAGTTGCCACTTCAACGATGGGGTATTTAGCAGCAAGCGCTACTACAGGGCGTTTGTAAATAAAGTCGTCGATTACCTGGGGCTCATCTACCACGCCAAAGTACGTATAGCCTTGATCTTTAACTAATTCTTTAAGCGACTTAATACTAAATACTTCCTGAAAACCAATCACATCAGGCTGATGTTCGGTTAAGTAATTTACAAGCCAACGCTGCTTTTTAGCCCACTGCTCTGCGGTGTATATGCGTTCAAATTCATAATAGGCATTAGGCGGCTCAAGGTAATTAAACAAGTTAAAAGTGGCAATTTTAAGAATCGTATCAGTAATAACCGAATCATCTGCTTTGGTGTTTAAAGGTGTTTTAGTGTGTGATTCAAGGTTGCTGATAAGGCTGCCCTACTTAAAATATGAAAAACGATTATAGCGGGTTATCGCTATAGTAATCTAATCGGTGAAAATTTTTCAATATCAAATTCATAGTGTTAATTTACACTAACTTATCATTTTTAAAGGCACACAGTCATTATGGATTACTCAAACTTCGGCACTAAATTTACTCAACCTAATGGTATTACTCAGTTAATGGAAGATTTAGGCGATGCTAAAAACAGTAATAATCCAAATATTGTTATGCTCGGTGGTGGTAATCCGGCCTTAGTGCCTGAGGTTAATAATATTTTTATCAATGAGTTACAAAAGCTTGTTGCTAATAATACACTTTCCAACGTATTTGGACTTTACGATGGCCCAACAGGTAATGATGCATTTCGTGCAGCTCTGGCCAAGCAACTAAAAAGTGAATACTCATGCGATTTAACCGCAAATAATATAGCGCTTGGTAATGGCAGCCAAGCCAATTTTTTTGTGTTATTTAATCTGTTAGCTGGCAGTATGCCGGATGGAAGCCATAAAAAGGTTTTATTTCCGCTGGCTCCTGAATATGTAGGCTATGCAGATCAAGGCTTAACTGACGATATGTTTGTAGCAATAAAGCCCGATATCGAAATTTTAAATACTGAAAGTGGCTCAAACCAATTTAAATATATCATTAATTTTAAAGCTGTTGAGCAAGTATTAGCAAGCGACAGCAGCATTAGCGCACTGTGTGTATCGCGCCCGACTAACCCAACAGGCAATGTCATTACTGATGAAGAAGTACAGCATCTCGATTTATTGGCTAAGCAATATAATATCCCACTGATCATTGATAACGCCTACGGCGACCCATTCCCTGGGTGTATTTATACCGACGCAAACTTAACCTGGAACTCAAACATTATTTTATGCATGTCGCTTTCCAAGCTTGGCCTACCGGGTTTGCGAACCGGTATTGTAGTGGCTAACAATGACATAATTAAAGCCATTGGCCATGTAAATGGCAGTATGGTTTTATCGCCGAACAGTTTTGGCCCAAGTTTAGTAACGCGCCTAATTAATGAGGATGAACTCCTCCCGCTGTGTAAAAATTCAGTGCTGCCTTTTTATCGAGAAAAAGCACAAACAGCAATGAACTTGTTTGATGAAATATTTGCCCACCTCCCCGTTTACTTACACAAAGTAGAAGGCGCATTTTTTATGTGGCTGTGGTTTAAAGAGGCAAAAATAACCAGCGAACAACTTTACCAAAAGCTCAAAGAACAGGATGTTTATATTATTCCCGGGCATAATTTTTTTATTGGTATTGATGATGCTTGGGCACACAAACACCAGTGTATTCGCATTAATTATGCAACCGATGCCAGTACTTTGCGAAAAGGCTTAGAGGCCATTAAAGCCGTGATGGCATAAATGGGTTGATATTTAGGGCATTCAAACCCTTTGCTTGAATACAGTGCGTGCAAAGCGCTTATAGTGCCTATAGTTATTGGCATAAACCTGTGAACAATTTAAGGTTATTCAGTCATCCTCTAAGCCGTTAAATAAGCCCTAAACTGAGGTAAGCGGTTATTACTGTTATTTATTAATTGTATTAATTTTGTGCAAACGCGCCACCCCCCCTTTAAATTTATATATAAGTTGGTATGCTACGCGACCTTTTTTAACATATGATTATCATCAAAAAAGGGTTTGCCAAGGGGCGGCTATCGCTGCAAGGCACTTAATATAAGTGGCAGCAATAATACAGGCATCGCGTTATAAAACGTTAGATGTAACTTTAAATAGCAATATACAAAAGTACTATTAAGGTCAATTATGCGATTAGGACCAGGACTACTCGTCACCGCTGCCTTCATTGGACCAGGGACTATTACGACTGCCAGCGTGGCAGGTGCAAACTTTGGTTTTGCACTAATATGGACATTACTGTTTTCAGTTATTGCCACCATATTATTACAATCTATGGCGGCGCGCCTTGGCGTAGCCACCGGGCAAGATTTAGCGCAAGCGCTAAGAGCTCACATTGAAACGCCCCTATTTAAATCTCTCGCTATATTTTTAGTGATCAGCGCCATTGGAGTAGGTAGTGCCGCCTATGAAGCTGGCAACCTTAGCGGTGCCAGCATGGGATTAATTGAAATATTCCCTCATGTTAATGCCCAGCTTTGGACGCCACTCATTGCATTTTTAAGTGCGGTGTTACTTTACAGCGGTAAACACAAAGTCGTTGAAAACGCGCTTATTTTATTAGTGGTTTTAATGAGCCTAGTGTTTATCTCTACACTTGTTATGGCTGCTCCCTCGCTCAGTGATGTGTTAGCAGGGTTTATTCCTAGTATGCCTGAGGGTTCAATTACCACGGTATTGGCATTAGTGGGCACCACCATAGTGCCGTATAACTTATTTTTACACTCAGGTGTTTTAGCTGCAAGACACGACAGCAAAAGTGATAAGCAAAAAGTTATTAAGCAAACTAATGTAGATACGGGTGTGTCTATCACCTTAGGTGGCGTGATCACGCTGGCAATTTTATCAACCGCGTCAGTGGCATTTTATGGCACAGATGCAGGGCAAATTAGCGCTGCCAACATGGCGGTACAACTTGAGCCATTACTTGGCGATGCTGCCCATTACTTTTTTGCTATTGGCTTATTTGCAGCAGGTTTAACCAGCGCAATAACAGCTCCCCTTGCCGGTGCATATGCAGTATGTGGCATGTTAGGTTGGTCAAATAAAATGGATAACACCCGCTTTAAAAGTGTCGCCATTGTTATTTTATTATTTGGTGCAGCCGTGGCGTCTCTGGGTTTAGACCCTGTTGCCGTGATAATTTTTGCTCAAGCAGCTAATGGCCTATTACTGCCTATTGTCACCACCTACCTTGTGTGGCTAGTTAATCAAAGCTCTGTAATGGGCAAATACACCAACTCAATGTTGGTAAACTTACTTACTTTACCGGTGTTAGTGCTTATTTTTGGCTTAAGTGGTTACAAGCTGTTTAGTTTAATTTTTTAATATCACGACGCAATTTATACACACAAAAGCCGCTATATTAATAGCGGCTTTTTACATTGCAGACCAATTCTGACTTAAAAGCCGTGATGCGCTGCCTTGTGCTTATTTTCCTTAATGAGTTTTGCAAATACATAACCCCCTACTGCACCTGCACATAATTGCGCATAAAAACCCCAACCTCTTGCACCTGCAATAATAGTAATATTCATAATTGACTCAATCGCAATTAACGCCGTTGCAAACGCCACCACACCAGCAATAACAAATAGTTGTGTACCTTGCTTGTTCATTTTTTTAGCAATAAACCAAGTAACCAAAAACGCGATAGCAAGTGCAACAGCAATAATAGCGCCATAGGTCGGTAGCAAGCCAAGCCAATCTTCAAGGATTAAGTTAACACGGTCATTAAAGCCCACTACAACACCTACATTAACTAATTGATTGACAACGTATTGACTATGAAACAAGCTAGCAAGAGTGAATGTAAGTAACCAAGAAACTAAAAATGACGGGAGTATACGTGTTAAAAACTGCATGGTTATCTCAACTTAAAATGAAACTTTTTCCTTACACTAGCAAAGGCTTGCAGGGTAAACAATCTCTATGTTGTATTACGCTACTGTCACTTTTAGCGTTTTCTTGTCACGCCAGTGCAGAGTTACCAACACAGCAATACACAGCTAGTACTTTAGCAACAGGGCTCAATTCACCGTGGAGTATGGTTAAACTCCCAAACAATACCTGGTTAATCACCGAGCGTGATGGCCATGTTGTTATCATTAAAAACAACCAACAAACCCGAGTTAAAATAAACTTCGAGGGCTTATACGTTGCAGGGCAAGGTGGTTTACTTGATGTAGTGCTTTCGCCAAATTACAGTGAATCAAAAGAAATTATATTCACTTACGCCCAAGGTGAGCTTGATGCAAACAGGCTAGTAATAGCCAAAGCCACGTTTGATGGTGCGCAATTTTCAACGCCAAAAATTATTTATAAAGTCGCCACCGATAAAGGCACACCGCAGCATTATTCTGGCCGCGCGCTTGTATTGCCTGATAATACCTTATTATTTTCAAGTGGTGATGGTTTTGACTTCCGCGAGCAAGCACAGGTTATTACCAGTCAACTTGGCAAAACATTACGCATAAACTTAAACGGCACAATACCAACCGATAACCCATATATTGAGCACGAAAACCCAAACGCACATGCCATGTATTCACTCGGGCACCGTAACTTGCAAGGCTTGGTTTATGATCACGATACACAGCAAATTATCAGCCACGAACACGGCCCCGCAGGCGGTGACGAGCTCAACTATTTAACAGCTGGCACCAATTACGGGTGGCCAGTAATAACCAACGGCGACGATTATTCACAAGCACGTATTTCCCCCTTTAGAGATTACCCTGGAATGGCTAAACCAGCCGTAGATTGGACGCCCTCAATCGCCCCATCAGGCATGGCATATTATGGTTCTAACCATGCAGCCTTCCCTTCACTGCAACGCCACGTGCTTATTACTACATTGGTCGATAAAAAGCTCTACAGTGTTAATTTAGCAAATGGTGAGTTCACCCAATTGCATATTTTCCCAGAGGCTAAAGGCAGGCTCAGAGATGTGTTTGTTACTGCTGAAGGTAATGTAGCGATATTAACGGATGGAAAAGAGGCAAAGTTAATGTTGTTTAAAGCAAATTAATTTACAAAGAGGATAAGAGACGCTGCGCTTTTAGAGGAAAGTAGCGGCTTGAATTAAGCCGCTTTAATAGCTTTAAGAACTCTGTTGGGTGGCGCCTTTGGCTTAACCAACCTACTTTATAACGTAGGTCGGATAAGTGGCAAAGCCACGCCATCCGACAAAAATGATGAATTTACTTGGGGCAACCCGATTTATCATGCTGTGCTTAATATGCAAAATAGCGACTTAAAGAAGTCGCTTTAATTACTCACAATCAGCTAATGGCTCACTAATTGTCAGTGTATCAGTGCCAAAATCTAATACAGCTTGGTATTTTCTAAAAAATGGAGAGCCTAATAATCCATGTATTATATTGTCACCACCAGCGGGCTGAACATGGTCTAGGTTTAGTGATACAAACTCTGTACTTTCAAACAACTGCCCTGCTAATTCAAATTTTAATACTTCAATCAGGCCCATTTCGTGGTCGGCTGTACCTAAACCTGCGGCATTTTCTTCACTTAGTTTCTCTTGTATTCCAAGCTTTTTAATACATGCCCTATCTAAAACAGATGCACCCGCCGCTGTATCTAAAATTAAATTTACTTTATGTCCGTTTATTTTAACTTGTATTATTTGGTGGCCTGTTTCTGTTACTTCAAATTTCAAACTTGTAGTTTTAACTAATTCCATGAATGTTCCTTATTTTGGTTAATTGACACACACTCTACTACAGTTACCTTCTAACACAACCGTATAAATGGTAAGTCACTAGCTTTCACTTATATCCTTTTGTAGTTAAAACATGGCAGAGATTTTTAAAGCTAAAAATACAAAAACTAATTTTCTTGAAGCCTATTAATTTACAAAGAGGATGAGAGGCGCTTCACTTTAAGAGGAAAATAAAGCATTAAATAAAGTTGCTTTGAGCTAATGGCGACTTGATGTCTGAAGTCAAGATTTGACCCCTTTGTTTTGAAACGCGTTGGTATATTAGTTCGTTAGCGTTAGGTGCGGAGCAAGCACTTAATGCGGTACGAAGCCACTGGCAGGTTGAAAGTATGCATTGGATGTTGGATATGAACTTTAGGGAAGATGAATCAAGAATCCGTAAGAAGCAAGGACCCCTTGTTTTTAACGTAATGAGAAAAATAGCCATGGCGTTATTTAAACAAGATACAACTAAAACAGCCAGTATGGCGAGAAAAAAGAAAATGGCAGGGCTAGACGATGATTATCGCTCAACCCTGTTAGAATCTGGGATTAAAATGCGCTAGCCATGGGGCAATTATTTTAAGATAGAACTTTATTTGCATTTATTCCCCTAAGTAATTTTCTTGTGTGAAACAAAACTAGTGCACACTGCCACCTAATCCGATAACGGCTTCTACATCAACCACTCCATCCTTAATTGCGGTCGATAAATCGGTATAAAGCAAGGCTTCTGCTTGCTCAAAACTGACATTTAAATTATTAACCATACACACTTGGTTACGGCCATTGGCCTTACTTAAATACAATGCCATATCGACTATCTGCAATACCTTCTCCCAATCCAGCTGCTCTTCGCTAACACCTGCAAAGGGTAAATGAATAAAACCACCACTTGCTGTCACATCAATACTATGCTGCTCAAACTGCACTGGTGTCTGAGCAATAGTTTTCAAAATACGCTCGATAAAGCCAGACACCTGTTGCAGCGAAATATTATCTAATAATAATATTATTTCTTCTCCACCCCAGCGCACTACAAGATCATTATCACGACAACTAGCTTGTAAACGCTTAGCCATTTCAATTAATACAGCGTCACCTGCGCTATGGCCATAGGTATCATTAATTCGTTTAAAAAAATCAATGTCTAACATTAAAAAGCCGGTTAACTTAGTGGCGGCATCAGTTTGCCGACGCTTCTCTTGTCGCCCCTGCATATGTTCAACTAAGGCTCTACGATTATATAAACCGGTTAAGGGATCACGCAGCGATTGAATAGCGAGCTGCTTGTTAGTTTCATTAAGCTTTTTATTTGACTGACGAACTTTGCGATATAAAAGATACATACCCACTGCGGCAAACAACATAAGAAGCACAAACATAAAGGTGAGTCTTTGCTGTAACTCCTGATTTTTTAATAATTGTGCTTTTAACGAGTTTTCTTGTTCTAAAATAATAATTTTTTGCGCTTTAGCTTTATTATCATAACGGTTTTGCAGCTCTGTTAAGTGCGCCTCTCTATCGGCCGAGCGAATCTTTTCCTGCAGCGCCATTTGCTTTAATAGGGTTTCTGCTTGATCTTTATATAATCCCGCTGCTGCATAGGCCTTAGCTAGCCACTCAAGTTTAGGTGCATAGTCAGATTTATTAGTACTATTCTCAAAGTAATCTAAGCTAGCTAACATTTGCTCAAGCCCTGCTTGATGCTCTGCATTCATAACCCGTATGTAACCTAAGTTTAATCTTAACAGATGCACAGAATAGGTATCGTCTAAAATTTCAGCTCGTTTTAACGCGTCTTGTAACACTTTTTTGGCAGCAGAATATTGCTTTAACTCAATATAAATGGAGCCTATATTATTTTCAAAGGTTAACGCAAGTTGCTCCCAATCCACCTTTATCGCTTCATCTAAACCTAGCCGATAAAGTGTGATAGCCTCATCCATCTTTTTCTCTTCGGCAGCGATATAACCCAGTAATAAATACAACTCAGGTAAAGTACTACTAAATTGATATTTTTTTGCATCCGAGATTAGTTGTTCTGTAATTTGTCTAGCTTGAGGCCAGTTTTTAAATTCAATATGTAAGTGGGCAATGTTGAAATTTAAGAAAAAACGGCGGCGTAGATTTAAAATATTATCAATTTTATCAATCGCATCTAAAGCTTGAATAAAATGCTCTAAAGCCTCGCTATATTGACCGTCCTCTTTATAAATACGGCCTAAAACATTATGAGCATAGTATTTAATCCGTACATCAGTAGCTTGCTCTAATTCCGTTTTAACTAAATCAGACTTAATAATAGCGTCGTCCAATTTTCCTTGATAAAGCAACATTTCTAGTTCAGTCGCATAAATCTCAGTTAAGGCATTAGGGTTTTCTGTTCGTTTAGCAATATCTAATAATTGCTGTAATAATTCAGCGCTCTGTTCAGTATTATCAGAAAAATAGGTGTTAGTTGTTAAATAACTAAGTAATCTGGCACGGCTTTGCAAGGCAGGAATGTCACTATTAGTTTCAGCAAGCTTATTAAGCATTACTATCGAAGCTTCTCTATCTGTTGCTGATAATTCAAGGTATTGGTCTAATTGTGATTCAAGCTGTTGATCAATATTAGTCTGTTCTGCTAGTACTTGAAATGCCAAGCAACTCAATAACAGCATAAACAGCGATACTAAAAAATGCTTTATCCACATAGGCTCTTTCCTGAAGGATTTTATAGTGTTAGCTAAACTTAACCTAAAAGGTTATAAATTGCACACCTTTTAGAAGTTAAAAAATGTATAGACTAAAATGTAGATTTTATTAAACAACGTAAGCGAGCATTTACTAACAAAAAAGTGCTAGCCTTAACGGTAACTATAACAACTTAATTAACGCGACCACCGGGGCCGTATTCTATCGTTATCTCCACTAATTCTTGCTCTATTGCCCTACCTAAATCACTATAAAGTAAAGACTCCGCTTGCTCGTAGGGTACTTTTAAGTCATTTACCAGATAAACCTGATTTCGACCATTTGTTTTACTTAAATATAATGCCATATCAGCAATTTGCATCACTTTTTCCCAATTTAATTGCTGCTCGCTAACCTTAGCAAAGGGTAAATGAATAAAGCCACCGCTAACGCTAACATCAATCAGATGCTGCTCAAACTGTATAGCAGGCTCAGCCACAGCTTTTAAAATACGCTGAATAAAAGGCCTTACTTGGGATATGGAGATAGTATCTAATAATAAAACAATTTCCTCTCCGCCCCAGCGCACAATAATGATCCCGACAACAACTTAAGCGCTGGCTAACTTCAATTAACACGGCATCACCGGCATTATGACCATAGTTATCATTAATACGTTTAAAAAAGTCGATATCTAACAGTAAAATGCCGGTTAAATGAGCCGTTAAGTCACTTTGCCGTTCTTTACCACTTCGCTTTTCCATATGCTAATGATCGAGCTGCTGCTCTAACTCTGGATCAACATCAGCTTCATCTGCAACTACTTGGCAGACTACGCTACTGAATAATATCAAGGCATAAATAAAACGATGTCTTATTAACATAAGCCTCCAGTTACTACGCAAATTAATATTTACATTTGAACATAACCTATAAGCTTATTGATTGTATATATTTAGCATAAAATGATGCCAATAAAGCAATCACCCTCGTAAAAAAATGGCAACCAAAGGCAGGTTTTGCATTCTCTGCTGGCGTAAGCTTTTTAACTGCTGACATAACAGCTGCAAATAAGGCTGAAAAGCACTGCTAACTTTATATTTTTGTATTTTAGCAATAAAAGGTAACTGTTTATCAGGCAGCATCGCCGCAGTTGCATGCTGCTCAACTAAATTAAAGCTAGGTAAAAGTATAGAAGAATAATGCTCATGCATAGCGATACTAACCCCTTTAGCATCAAAATCGCCAAAGTATATCATCGGTTTTTTTGTCGCTAACCAAGCTGATTGTAGTGCTTTAGCACCTTTACTATACAAGGTATCTCCACGATAAATTGCTAAACAATGACTCAAACTTAATGCAATCTCAAACTGCTCTATGAATCGCCCCGTGTTTGCCAGAGACTCAACAACTTGAGAAACTGGAACTATGAAAAAATCAAATCGCTATACATCAGAGTTTCGTGAACGTGCAATTAGGCTTGTTACCACACAACAGCATGAATACCCTTCTCTTTGGGCTGCGCTAGTATCGATTTCAGATAAACTGGGATGTACCCCAGAAACACTTAGAGCATGGGTCAAGAAATCTCAAGCTCAACCGTCTAAACCCTCTTCTAATACGCAATCAACTGAAGAACGCCTTGCCGTCTTAGAGCGCGAGAATAAAGAGCTCAAGCGAACGAATGATATCCTGAGGCAAGCTGCCGCTTTTTTCGCCCAAGCGGAGCTCGACCGCAAACAGAAGTAATAGTGGATTTTATTGATGCTTGCAGAGAGCATTACGGTGTCGAGTCAATTTGCAAGGAATTGCCGATTGCACCATCAACGTATTATTCTCATAAACAGATACAAAGAGAGCCTGAGCGACTGTCTAACCGCAAAAAGCGTGATGCTGAGCTGATAATACTCATTCGCGAAGTGTGGGAGGATAATATGTCAGTTTATGGTGCAAGAAAAATATGGAAGCAGCTACAGCTTGACGACCATCAAGTCGCCCGCTGTACAGTCGAACGATTGATGCGAGTTATGGGAATTCAAGGTGTTCGTCGGGGTAAAGCACATAAGACAACGATACCTGACGAGCAACAAGATAAGCCACTTGATTTAGTTAATCGTCAATTTACTGCTGAGCAGCCAAATCAACTTTGGGTAGCTGACATCACCTATG